>Ga0247843_1004530_pt1 | contig 20608 bp, 11 predicted proteins | sample LaCruzMarch2017__FD_192420 | JGI IMG/M metagenome (GOLD analysis project Ga0247843, IMG submission 192420) | Freshwater microbial communities from meromictic Lake La Cruz, Castile-La Mancha, Spain - LaCruzMarch2017_8m | ecosystem: Environmental > Aquatic > Freshwater > Lake | place: Spain...
CAGATGTTCGGACAAGTTATGGCAGGTGTAATTGATCGGGGTGCTGATCAGGTATTCTATGTATTTTTTCTTCGTTATCATGCCAGATAACATACACTACTTTTTTCAGGGGAGCGAAAGTCCTAGAGTAATTACTTTTTCAGTCTTAAATTAATCATGCTGAGTCGCTATCGCGACAGTTTTTTAAATCGGGTTCTCGCACCCGAAGGCGAGCTACTTTCTTTTGCGCCGCCAAAAGAAAGTAGCCAAAGAAAAGGCGGCCCGATTACCGCTCATGTCTTGCGCTCCTCGCATTTGTCGGGGGACGGCAGAATGGGCTTCCTGCCCATCTGCCGCCGTGCGGCATCCCTGCCGCACCCCTTCGGGCTATTCCCGACAAATACTCCGGTGCTCGACGCGGCAAACGGGAGAAAGCGCGTTACTGCATAACATCAATTAAAAAGTGGCGTATCATTGCCAACACTTTTAATTAGCAGCCCCATTCGCAATTATGAACAATCAACCCATCCAAAACTCACTGATAGACATCGCTGTCGCCTTATCGTCAGAAACCAACATCAACCGCTTGCTAGAAATGATTGTAGAGATTGCCAAAGCCATCACCCATGCTGATGGCGGCACTTTATACAAAATTCACGATGGCAATATCACCATGGAGCTGGTGCATTCAACCAGCTTAGGCCTGAAACTTGGCGGACTGTCGCCCTTGCCAGCCGACTTGCCGCGCATCCCTTTATATTGGCAAGACGGCAGCCCGAATTTAAAAAACGTGGTGAGTTATTGTTTCCATAACAATAAAACCATCAACATTGAAGACGCTTACAGCAACCAACTTTTTGATTTTTCTGGCACAAAACAATTCGATCAACAAAACGGCTACCATTCCCAAGCCTTTCTTGCCGTGCCGATGAAAAATCATGAAAACGACATCATCGGCATATTGCAATTGATTAACCCCATCGATGCCAACAGCCAAGCCATTACCCGTTTTAGCGAAGCCGACCAACAGATTACCGAAGCCCTAGCCTCATTAGCAGCAATTGCCCTGACCAAACAAGCCTTAGTCAGCAATCTGGAAACCTTGTTTGAATCCTTGGTAGAACTTATCGCCGCCGCCATTGACAACAAATCCCCCTATACCGCAGGCCACTGCCGCCGTGTTCCAGAATTGACCATGATGCTGGCGGAAGCCGCCCACCAAACCGATCATGGCTATTTAAAAGATTTCACCATGACCGAAGCCGACCGCTACGAGCTAAAAATTGCGGGCTGGTTGCACGATTGCGGCAAAATCACCACCCCAGAATATGTGATTGATAAAGCCACCAAATTAGAAACCATTTTCGACCGCATCGCCTTAGTGGAAACCCGGTTTGAAGTACTAAAACGCGATCAGGAAATTTCGCTGCTTAAAGCAAAACTCGCCGCCTTAGCAGCTGGAGAAAAACCCGCCGACGACCTAGACGACCGTTACCAACAAAACCTGGCGAAAATGGCGGAGGATTTGGCGTTTATCCGCACCGCCAATATCGGCGGGGAATTTATGACACCTGCCGACCAAGCGCGTATCAGCGCCATGCAGCAGAGCAAATGGCTGTTAAATAACGAAGAACAACCCTTACTGAGCGATAACGAAGTCTACAATCTCAATATCGCCAGAGGCACGCTCACCAACGAAGAACGCAAAGTCATCAACCAACATATCGACACCACCATCGCCATGTTGGAAAAAATCGCTTTCCCCAAGCATTTAAAAAATGTCCCCGAATATGCAGGCGGTCATCATGAAAAAATGGACGGCAGCGGTTATCCAAGAAAACTAAAGCGCGATGACATGTCGATACAAGCGCGGGTGATGGCAATCGCCGATATTTTTGAAGCCTTAACCGCCAAAGACAGGCCGTATAAAAAAGCCAAAACTTTATCTGAATCTTTAGCGATTTTAGAAACCATGAAAAACACCCAGCATATTGATCCAGATATTTATGATGCCTTTATGGAGCATAAAATTTACCGGAAATATGCAGAGATGTTTTTGGATGATTTTCAGATTGATGTTGATTAGGGTAATTGAGTTGTGGGTTAACTATCGTTCCCACGCTCTGCGTCACTGCCATTAAGTTAAGGGAAAAACATTAATATTCAGAATATTAGATTGACGCTCGTTCCCAAGCTCCGGCTTGGGAATGCCGTTTCGGAAGCTCCTGCTTCCCGTATTCTCGAAGCTAGAGCTTTCTCGGACTTGAGTTCCCAAACTGGAGCTTGGGAACTAGCGATCTATCTTATTGAAACTAAAATATAAATCCTTAACTTAATGGCAGTGACGCTCTGCGTGGTAACGCATCCTGCAACGCTCCTGCGTTGCGTAAAGCGACGCAGGAGCGTCACGGGCGGCATTCCCACGCAGAGCGTGGGAACGATGTGATTGGGTTGTGGGTTAAATCTGTAATTCCGGTTGATACCGTAGTGTGCAAACATCGGTTTGTATTGGGATTTGTCGGAGTTAATCCCGTAGGGGCGGACGGCTGTCCGCCTTTTTAAGAATCATTACAAAATCCTGCCAAGATCAGGCGAGCAGCCGCTCGACGCTACGAAAATAATACCGACAATTCAATTTACTAATAAATATTAATACTTATTACTTAACTTAATGGCAGTGACGCCGGAGCGTGGGAACTATAAATCCACTACCGATTTCCAGACTGACGTTGATTAAGCCAATCTAAAAAAACCCATTCCTAACCCGCCATATTTCCGACATATCCAGCTTGCTGCCGTTAAAAACAATCTGCTTACTATCCTTATCTTCACGTTCTTTTAGATAACGGGTGACATTCATCCAACGTATCACCGCCTCGCCCGTGCGTTCGTCTTGTTGGCGGATAACTAAATACACATCCACAGGCTGGTTCTGCCAATACGCCAAATGCCGTTCATTTTTTACATCAAAGATTTCAACATCGTCGGTTTTTCTAACCCGCAAATAAGAATTACCGCTTTTTAATTGGATATAAATTTTCTTGCCGCTGGCCTTGCCGTCGTTATCTTTAAATTCCACTTCACCGTCAATGCCGTAATCGAACATCGTCACAGGCCGGAATATCTGGCTAGCCTCACCAGTGATCGCCATCATGTGACCAATCAAAATTTGCTCCAAGGCTTGGCTATCCAATTCCCGGGTTGCCGTGGCATCCATGTTTAATACTTTTTGCGCGACCGGATCAGAAACCAAGCGTTGTTCGATAAAATCAATCAATTCAACTTTTTCATCACAGTCTTGGCAGAATATAAAGTCCTTTTTCATTTCAAAACGCTTACGCACCGCCTCCAAATCGGTCACCGCTTTGCCACAAGCGCAAATATAACGTCTATCGCGCCGCACATCGCTGGCGTATTTTGCTAAATGCCGATGAATGTACCCGATAAAATTTACCTTCAACTCATCCGGCACAGCAACGTCAAAAAACAGGCTAATGGTCGCCTCGCCTTCGCCTTGTTTATTGTCAATTTTCAAGCCCAAGATATGGTTTTTACTGGTTTTAAATTCCGCTGCATTGCGCCACAGCTCTTTATGCCCAAATTCGCGGCTGTACCACAAACGCACCACCAGCGTGGTGTAAATGCTTTGCCACTCGCCACAGAAAGTGTAAGAAACAAAAATATCGGGATGCTTAGGAATTTCGTACTCGCGCCGATATTGCGAAGGAAACACCAAATGCCGCCCGTCCCCCGTGTCTTCGGCGATGCACAAAGCATGTTCCAACAAGGTTTGCACCAAATCCCGCAATAACAATTCTTCATCGGCGCGGTTTAACCGTTCCACGCCCGTAAAATCAAAATCGGCGTGATAAATGTCGGCTTCCGCCACACAACCGATTTCGTCCGTATGGGCGCGGGCAGCGCGGATGATGGCAGCCGCGTAACCGTTCAACAAATCAGGCCTTAACAACACCAAATCGCCAAATTTTAAAGGCCGCACCAAACCATGATTCGCCAACAGCGTCACTGCGGTGCGGATGTCCGCTGCGCCAAACGCTTCCTCAGGCAACATGGATTCCAAGCGTTGCGCCAATTCGGCAAAGCGTAACAAGCGGATGTCGGTGTCATCACGCATCGCCACCACCGCGTTTTTAAGGGTAGTCAATAAGCGCGGCGTACTCGTCCACGGCAGCGTCTCCCAAGGAATATGCTCGGCAATCAGTTGTTTCAGGGTGGAGGCTTGTCCGTCATTACCGCTGTCTGAACAGTTCTCGCCTGTTTTCGCGCTGGTGGCTAGCCAAGCGGCGAAACCGTGTTGGTTGATAAAGCGGTCAATTTTGGTGTTGCCGAGTTTCATACCGGCAGCATCAATCTGCGAAAAGATCAGTAGCTTGGCGACAGCGCGTTGGCTATTTGTGAGCTTACCAGCGGTGTTGATGGCTTTTAGCCAATCGCCCGCTTCGGCAAACGGGTCATCTTTTTGTGGATTAATGAGCAACAACGCCAGCGCAGTTTCCGGCAAAAATAGTTGATGGATTAGGCGATAATCTTCTTGCCCGGCTAAATCCCAGAGCAAGGCTTCGCGTTCTTCTGAAACATCGTATCCCGCTGGCTGAGCAAAGCCGAAGCCAGTAGCTCCAAGCTGCCCGTCATTTGCTTCAGCTTCGTTCAACGAACGGGCATTAGGGCTGAAGTGAGGGTTATCAGGCAAATCCAAACGCCAAACAATCATGCCGTGTGTGCGGTCTTTGATGACATACTTATCTTCAATCAAGCGATGCGCCAAAGAAGTTTTACCGATTGTTTTTTCGCCAATAAGGACGACTTTGGCGTTTTTATAGCGGCTGGGGGTTGAAGAGCTTGGGGAGGATAGATTTTGGTTAATGCGGTAGATGTAGATAATACCTTCGTATGTGCTTATCACAAGCCGTGTATCATCGGGGCTAAAAGTTACAGATGTTGGAGTAAATAAGCCGTCATGTTTAATGATTTGCAAACATACCCCAGAATGCCAATCCCAAAGCCGGACGGTGCCGTCAGTAAACCCCGCAGAGGCTAGCTTTTTACCATCTGGGGATAGGGCAATTGAATTTATATCACTCCGATGCCCTTCCAAAGTGCCGACACAGCTTTGCGTAACCAGATTCCAGATTTTGATGGTTTTATCTGTTGAGCTTGAAATGGCAATTTGCCCGTCTGGGGTGATTTGTACTGATCTGACACAATCTAAATGTCCTGTTAAGGTCATTAGCAATGTACCATTAGCGACATCCCACACTTTCACTCGCTTATCACCTCCACCAGAAACTAAACGATCGCCACTTTGGTTTGCGGCAATCGACCAAATTGCTCCATTATTTCCTTTATCTTTAATGGTATTCAGCAGTTTATAGGTAGCGGTATCCCATAGCCTGATGCTTGGTGGCTCTTCATTAGCCGAACAGGAGGCAAGGCGAGTGCCGTACTTAAAAACAGCTAGCCCTATAACGTTGTGAGTATGCCCCTTTAGAGCGGCTGTAGTTTGGCCTGATAATACCTGCCAGCAACGGATGGTATGATCCTTAGAACCTGAAAACAGCGTTTTCCCGTCTGGGGTGATGGCAAGCGACAACACCATATCCTTATGAGCTGTCAAGGTTGTTCGGTACAGACCAGTTGCCATATCCCAAATCTTGATGGTGTCATATCCTGATCCTGATGCTAACCAAGTAGCATCAGGGCTGACGGCTACGCTTTGTATCCAACCTTTGTGACCTTCGAGTTTTCGTTCAAATACCGCTATTGGTTGAGTTTGGGTTGGCTGTGTAGATTTTTTCAGTGATGTTTTATTCTTTGGTCTTGTAGTTGGCGAAGCTATCGGCATTGATGTTTCCAAACCACAAACCACCAATAACTCCGTAAAAGCCGCTTCCGCCTCTGCACGATAATCCACATATTTAAAGCGCCGCAAAGTATCCGGCAGTTCGCAGTCCGCCAACAGCAGCGGAATAAAACGGCGGTCGGCATTGGAGGGATCGCGGAACAACACCGTGCTGCGCTCCAAACCCACCCAATCTGAACCAAAGGTATTGGGCGACATGCACAAAATCAAAGTGCGCGAGTTTTCCAACCCGCGTTCTATGGCAAGGTAAATGCCATCCCCTGCTTTTATTACCCAGTCATCAAACCAAACCCGCAACCCCGCAGCGCGCATTTGTTCCGCCAGCTTCCGAACACGCGGCTTGTCTTGGCTGTTATGGATTAAAAAGACATCATAAGAAAATTGTTTTTGTGCCATAAGTAGTTGGTTTTATTGGCTGATGTTACGCACTCATTTTTTTGTGAGGCGAAAATAAATAATAATGAATCGCTATCGCGATGTTTATTAAATCGGGTTCTCGCACCCGAAGGCGAGCTACTTTCTTTTGCCCCGCCAAAAGCAAGTAGCCAAAGAAAAGGCGGCCCGATTACCGCTCATGTCTTGCGCTCCTCGCATTTGTCGAGGGACGACAGAATGGGCTTCCTGCCCATCTGCCGCCGTGCGGCATCCATGCCGCACCCCTAACGGGCTATTCTCGACAAATACTGTGGTGCTCGACGCGGTAAACGGGAGAAAAACACGTATCCCCATAATCCCGAAGGGATGCCATGATTATAGCTAATATCATGTTAGAAAATTCAAACCCCTGCGGGGTGAAATAATGATTGCCCTAGAAATAGGGGGGTTATGCCACCCCTTCGGGGTTTATGGTTGGATGTGCTTGATTTTCTATAATCATTTCACCCCGCTGGGGTTTGGATCGGGATTTGTCGGGTTAATCGCATAGGGGCGGACGGCTGTCCGCCTTTTTAAGATTCCTTACAAAACCCTGTCACGATTAGGCGAGCAGCCGCTCGCCGCTACGGAAATATACCGACAATTCAAATTCCGTTTGGGGCGGCCTTAAGGCGCATGTCGGCTAATATTGTTTTGTTTTTCAATGCCTTCGGTTAAGTTATAACCTGCGTCATTGAATATGTCGCCTGTAAAAAACAAGCGCATATCGATTATCCAAGCGACTTTGCTGAGCTTGTTGTATTCTATGATGATGGTGGCAAGTTTTTGATTGTCATCAACAATTTTGGTGACTTTGGTTAGCGGGTTGGTGGGGTCTTCTTTTAATGCGCCTGTGACAATTTGCTGGGCGGATTCTATTGTCAGCGTGGGCCGGCCGATTAACTGCCCGGCGTTTCTTTGTACTTCAACCGATTGCGCGTCGAAATAGCCAATATCGTAGGCGAGTTTAAAAACCACCCCAAGTAAAACCACGCCGCCGTAAAGCATCAGGCCGATTTTTAAACGTTTTCTAACGCGAGGGTTGGATAATTTTTTTTTAATTAGGCGAATCTTGTTCAATGTTGTTGATCCCGTAATTGTAAAAAAGTGGGCGAGCTAAGCGGCGATTTAGTTCGCTGCTATTAAGTTAAACAGTTAATGCTGTGAGCACAATGGATTAGCAATTGGCTATCGTCCCACGCTCCAGCGTCACTGCCATTAAGTAAGGATTTAAGTATTAAAAATCAGTGTATTGCATTTGTGTAGGTCGGGTTAGCGATAGCGTAACCCGACATTTTGTATGCTGAGTGCGTCGGGTTACGCTATCGCTAACCCGACCTACGATTCATTCACGCCGCAAAAATTAATCGTAACTACATGAATATTAATTACTTAACTTAATGGCAGTGACGCCGGAGCGTGGGAACTATAAAAACTGCGTAACATTAGTTATTTAAACGATGGAAATATCTGCTTTTGGAGTGAAAAACATGTTTTTCATTCCATCGCTTATCACCCCAAACTACTTCCGTAATTTACACAACGCGGCGGCGATTTGTTCAAGATTTAGCACTTGTTGGGCGGCGCCGTTTTCTATCGCGGCTTTGGGCATTCCAAATACGGTGGCGCTGGCTTGGTCTTGGGCGATGGTTGTGCCGCCTGCTTGGGCGATGGTTTTTAAGCCGTCTGCACCGTCTTCGCCCATGCCTGTTAATAATATCGCTACGGTGTGGTTGCTGTAAAAATGCGCGGCGCTGTGGAAACTGACGTTAACGCAGGGGTAATGCAAATATTCGGCGGCGGTGCTGTAGCGGAATCGCCCTTGGTGGTCGAATTCTAAATTGGCGTGGTCTGGGGCGAAATAGATATGTCCGTTTTCTGGCAATTGTCCGGCGCGGGCGATGCTGACGGGTAATTTTACTTTGCCATTTAGCCAGCTAATGAACGGTTCAAGAAAGCCTTGGCTGATGTGTTGGATGCAGACTATCGGTAAGGGGTAATCAGTCGGTAATTTTGATAGCACGGTTTCTAAGGCATTTGGGCCGCCTGTGGATGCGCCAATAATTACCAGGGCGGGCTTTGCCGCTGCTTGAGTTGCCGCTTGCGGTAATGGGCTGGCTGGCGTGGCGGCAATGGCGGTATTGGCGACGCGGGAGAACACCATTACCCCAGAAAGTATTTTCAGTTTACGCGCGATTTCTTTGCCAAAAACCGCTTCCGAAAAAGGCGTGGGCTTTACCAGCACCTCAACCGCGCCTGCTGCCAGAAAGGCTGGCTCATCATTACTGCTGAGAATCAGTATCGGCGTTGCTTGGTGTTCCATAATCTGCTCAACCAGTGGCAAACACGATTGCCCGGATAGTTTGGCTTGGCTGCAAATGACATCGGGTTTTAGCCGGGCAATGTCGGTTAACGCCTGTTCGGCAGTCGCGGCATTGCCGATGAGATGAATATCAGAATACGCGGCAAGGCAGCTTTGTATGGTTGATAAGGCTGAAGAATCAGCAATTAAAAATACGTCGATCAATTGTTTAGCTCCACAAAAACCAAAGTGCATCTACAGCCAGCGATAAATCCGTATGGTCAACATTTAGGATTTGGTCGTTATCAACTGACGTTACGCAGTAACGTGTTTCTCCCGTTTGCCGCGTCGAGCACCGCAGTATTTGTCGGGAATAGCCCGAAGGGGTGCGGCAGGGAGGCCGCACGGCGGCAAAGGGGCAGGAAGCCCCTTTTGCCGTCCCCCGACAAATGCGAGGAGCGCAAGACATGAGCGGTAACCGGGCCGCCTTTTCTTTGGCTACTTTCTTTTGGCGGCGCAAAAGAAAGTAGCTCGCCTTCGGGTGCGAGAACCCGATCAAAAAAAAACCGTCGCGATAGCGACTCAGCTTCAGGAAGTGTAGCCGTATTTTGCTTAACCCAAGGTTTTTAATGCTTCCAATAAATGCCGTTGGTCAAATGCACTTTTGCTTAAATAGGCGTTAGCGCCGAGTTCCAATGCGCGTTGGCGGTCGTCGGTTTTATCCATGGCGCTGAGCAAAATAATCGGCAAGGCGTTGTGTTGGGGATGGTTACGGATTTTTTCGGTGAGCATCAGGCCATCCATATTAGGCATGGTGACATCACTAACTAAGGCCATAAAAGTGTTGCCCGCGAGTTTTTCGTAAGCATCGCGCCCGTCCACGGCGGCGGTGACGGTATAGCCAGCTTTCTCCAAAAAACGTTTGATTTGGGTGCGGGCGGTGATGGAATCTTCGGCGTAGAGGATATGGCGGTTTTTTTCTTGGCTGGCGGATTCTCTGTTGGTAACCGGAATTTGCGCGGCTTTTTTGCCGTACGCGGTTTTGATTAAATCGTGCGGATTTAAAATCAGGCAGATTTCGCCATTGCCTAATACCGTTACGCCGCTGATGTTGCGTACCCGTTTTAGTACGCCGCCTAAAGGTTTCAATAAAATTTCTTGTTCATCCAGCAAGCGCTCTACCAATACCGCCAATTTGCCGTGTTTAACGCGAATAATGACCGCAAAATGCGGGGTTGTGCTGCTGTTGGCAATGCCTAATAAATCATTTAAACGCACCACGGAAACCGCTTGCCCGTCTTGCAACAAACTAGGGCTGCCGTTGATATTGAAAAGCTGCTCCGGCGTTACGCTGCGAATCAGTTCGATGGCTTCCATAGGAATGCCAAAATAGCGCTTTTGTTGCTCGACAAGAATAACTTGCGTGGTCGCTAAGGTAATCGGCAAGATTAGTTGGATGCTAGTACCGACGCCGGGCGTGGAATCAATATCAAGATGGCCTTTGAGTTGTTCAATGGTGATGCGGACAATTGCCATGCCTAAGCCACGTCCTGAAATATCGTTGACTTGGTCGGCGGTAGAAAAACCTTGGCTAAAAATCAGCTCTTGTAATTGCTCATCAGACATCGCCGCCAGTTCGTCAGCGCTATACAACAGGTTTTGCAAAGCCCGTTGTTTGATTTTTTCGACATTAATACCGCCGCCGTCGTCAGTGACGGTAATGATGATATTGGTGGGTGTTTGCCGGGCGCTTAGACGGATGGTACCCGTTTCCGGCTTGCCCATTGCCCGGCGTTGTTCCGGCGTTTCAATGGCATGGTAAATGGCATTGCGGATCAGATGGGTGAGCGGGTCTTTGAGTTCTTCAATGATACGTTTGTCGGCGGCGGTGTCGTCGCCATCGATAACTAAGTTGATTTGCTTGTTTTCCTGCTTGGCAATGTCGCGCACCATGCGCGGAAACAGGCTGAAGGTGGTCGCGAGCGGCAGCAGGCGGATGGTGCGGATGCCGTCGCCAATTTCGTGGTTTAAATAATCAAAGCGGTTGTTGTCTTCGTAAAGTTGGCTGCGTAAGGCATACAGCCGATTTTCCAATTGCGTTAGCTCAGCGGTGAACAGTTCGCGGTGCTGTTGTTTCCATTCTTCCCAATAAAACAGCAGATCGTTGACATCACCTAGCCGTTGCGCGAGGCGGTTTTTGTTGACGGTCAGCTCGCTGACGTGGGTCATCAAATTATCCAGCTGTTGCGTACCAACGCGGATAGTGTCGATTTGGCTGGCGGTTTCGTTGCTGGTCGCGAAAGGGCTGGCTGGTAGATTGGGTTCGGTTTCCGATTCTGTTTCGGGTGCGCTGGTCAGCACGGTGACAACAGGTTGTGCAGCGCGGTTTTCGGCGAGAGGGGCTTGGTTGTTTAGCCGCGCCAGAATCAGTTCTAAGCTAATCGGATAAGCCACACCTGTCACCGCTTCTTCGGCAAGACCGCGTAAATCGTCAATGCCGTGATAGAGGCGCTCAAGTATGTTGGCTGCCAGCGGCTCTTGGTTAGTTAACGAGGCTTTTAAAACACTTTCAAAATGATGGGCGACTTTTTCCATATTTTTTTCGCCCAACATCCGCGCCAAGCCTTTTAAGCTGTGCGCTTCGCGGAACACTTCATCTATCAGTGCCATTAATTCCGGCTGTTTTTCCAGTTGTAATAAGTGCTGGTCAAGATTATGCAAACGCTCTTTGCATTCATCCTTAAACATTTGCCGCAGGTCGGGGTCGTCAATCATGGGTTGGCTTTAGCTTAAAAAGACGTAAGGGGTGGAGACATAGTTGGTGGGCAGAAAAGCGCTGCCCACCCTACGAAACTGGGTTGATAGATAAGAATCTATCACACACGGTAGACCGTAACCATCTTTACAGAATTAATTAAGCTTGTGTAGATAGTTACGAAGCTGAAGACACAGTTGATGGGCAGAAAACGAAACTTTATATTAAGCACAACCCAAAACCTCGCTATTTATAATCGCCACTGAAACACTGCACCGTACTATTGGTGATTACCTTATCTTTACCCATACACTCACTAAGCGGTTTGCCTTTTACGCGTACTTTGCTGGTTTCGCTTTGTGCTGAACTAATTACGGCATTAGCTTGGTTATTAACAGTTGTAGTCACAGACTTTATTGCGCTGCCAGTTTTATCCACCACGGTAAAAATCGGTGATTTGCTGATAGCTTTTTCCAGCATTTCTCCGCTTATGCCTATGCGTTGCGAGTCAACGATGGCAATCGATACCATCAAAATAACCACTACACCAATTAAATAATATTTCATTACCTGTTCCTATTAGATAGTTCTAGTTTGAAGCCTTAAACATACCGTCATAACCGCTTAAGAATTTTCAGTGTAATATAGGCGGCTTTTGATTCATCGCTAATTTGTAATGGCTAATAATTTAATCTTTTACCCCCCTTTCCCCAACGATAAAGACGAAATATTAACCTGGTGCGGTTTTACGGGCTGTGCCGATTCATTAGCGCTGGCAACGGCAATCGCTAATGAAAACCGCTTGCTGATTATTATTACCCCCGATAATCAGACGGCATTACGAATTGAACATGAATTAGCGTTTTTTTTACAAGACAGCCATCCCATCCTGCATTTCCCCGACTGGGAAACCCTGCCTTACGATGTGTTTTCACCGTTACCCGAAATTGTTTCCGAACGCTTAAAAACCCTCGCCCTACTGCCGCAAGTCAAACGTGGCGCATTGGTGGTGTCGGTAAACACCTTAATGCACCGACTTGCGCCTAGAGAACATGTGTTGGCGCACAGTTTTTCCATTAAAGTTGGTGATGACTTTAATTTGGATTTAAACCGCCTCAAGCTAGAAAGCGTTGGCTATCAATGTGTATCGCAAGTTTTCCAACATGCCGAATTTGCCATCCGTGGCGCTATTGTTGATGTTTTCCCGATGGGCAGCAAAACGCCGTTTCGGGTTGAATTGTTTGATGAAGAAATCGTTTCCATCCGCACTTTTGATCCAGAAAGCCAACGCTCCTTAGAAAAGATTGAGCAAGTGCAATTGTTTCCCGCGCGCGAATTTCCGGTTACCGACGATTCCATAAAACTATTCCGGCAAGCCTTCCGAGAAAGCTTCCCCAACACCTCGCCAAAAAATAACCTGTATGTCGATGTCAGCAAAGGCATTACCCCCAGCGGTATAGAATATTACTTACCCTTATTTGTCGAACAAACCGCCTCTTTATTTGATTATTTACCCAGCTCAGCGGTGCTGGTATTGCCGGAACTTTTTAACGCGCTTGCCGAAGGCTTTTATGCAGAAGCCAATGAACGCTTCCAACAACGCAAATACGACCCCGACCGTCCCTTATTACCGCCAGAACGCTTATTTTTATCTAGCGAAGAATTATTTGCCCAAACTCGGCAATTTGTCCGTATCAACATCAATCATCAAGCCAGTAAAGACAGCCATTGCCAGACCTTACCTGATGTCACCATTAACGGCAAACTAGACCACCCTGCCCTTAATCTGCAACGCTTTTGTAAGGATTTCTCCGGCAAATTATTGTTCGTCGCCGAATCCGCAGGCCGCCGTGAAGGCTTGATGGATAAATTACGGGCCTTAAAAATCAGCGTTAAACCCGTAGACGGCTGGCAAGCTTTTTTAAATTCAGATAGCTCGCAGTGCATTACCATTGCCCCGATGGATCAGGGCTTATGGCTAACAAGCCCCGACATCGCCATCATTACCGAAAATTTATTATCCGGTGAAAAAGCCCCGCAACGGCGCAGACGGCGACAATCGGCAGCGCGGGAATTAGAAAACATCATCAGCAACTTGAACGAACTGACTATCGGTTCGCCCGTAGTGCATCAAGAACATGGCGTTGGCCGTTATCTCGGCTTACAAACCTTATCCATCGGCGGGATTGATGCCGAATTCTTAACCCTGGAATACGCCAATAACGACAAGCTCTACGTACCCGTTTCATCGCTACATTTAATAGGCCGCTATACCGGCATGAGCCCTGAAAACGCGCCGCTGCATAAACTCGGCAGCGACCAATGGGCAAAAGTGAAGAAAAAAGCCATCCTGCAAATTCATGATGTTGCCGCCGAATTGCTGGAAATCCACGCTAAACGCGCCGTTAAACAAGGCCATGCTTTCGCCGTGGAAAACACCGATTACCAAGCCTTTGCCGATGCGTTCCCGTTTGAAGAAACCCCCGACCAACAAACCGCCATTACCGCGATTTTGGAAGACATGGAAAGCCCACAACCGATGGATCGGGTGATTTGCGGCGATGTCGGTTTTGGCAAAACCGAAGTATCGATGCGGGCGGCCTTCATCGCCGTACAAAGCGGCAAGCAAGTCGCGGTACTCGTGCCGACAACCTTATTAGCGCAACAACATTACCAAAACTTCCGCGACCGTTTTGCCGATTGGCCGTTTCGCGTAGAAGTGCTGTCGCGTTTTGTCAGCGCCAAACAGCAAAAAGAAATTACCGAAGCCTTGGCGGAAGGCAAAGTTGATATTGTCATTGGTACGCACACCTTATTTTCTAAAGACTTGAAATATAAATCCTTAGGGTTAGTGGTGATTGACGAAGAACACCGTTTTGGCGTGCGCCAGAAAGAACACTTCAAAAAATTGCGTAATGAGTTGGATATGCTCACCTTAACAGCGACACCCATCCCACGGACATTAAACATGGCGATGGCAGGTTTGCGCGATATTTCCATCATCGCCAGCCCACCGCCTAACCGCCACGCCATCAAAACCTTCATCAGCGAATGGATAGATTCACAAATCCAAGAAGCCTGTTTGCGGGAAATCAAACGCGGCGGACAAGTGTTTTTTCTGCATAACGATGTCAAATCCATGGAAAAAATGGCGGCGGAACTGCACAAGCTAGTGCCAGAAGCGCGCATAGAAATTGCCCACGGACAAATGCCAGAACGGGAATTGGAACGCATCATGCTGGATTTTTACCATCAACGTTTCAACTTACTGCTTAGCACCACCATTATTGAAAGCGGTATCGACATCCCCAGCGCCAACACCATCATCATCAACCGTGCCGACAAACTGGGCTTGGCGCAATTGCACCAGTTGCGCGGACGGGTCGGACGCTCACATCATCGGGCTTACGCGTATTTCATCGTGCCACCGAAAAATGTCATGAGCAAAGATGCGGTAAAACGATTGGAAGCCGTGGAAGCCTCCGGCGATTTGGGCGCAGGCTTTATGCTGTCTTCCCATGATATGGAAATCCGTGGCGCAGGTGAATTGTTAGGCGATGAACAAAGCGGGCAAATCCAAGAAATTGGCTTTACCTTATATACCGAGTTGTTGGAACGCGCGATTGCCGCGTTGAAATCCGGCAAACAACCGGAATTGGACACGCCGATGGACAGAGGCCCAGAAGTGGATTTACAGGCATCGGCGCTGATCCCCGAAGATTATCTGCCAGACATCCACGCCCGTTTGGTGTTGTACAAACGCTTGTCGAATGCGGAAACTAAAGACGATTTACGGGATTTGCAGATAGAAATGATAGACCGCTTCGGCTTATTGCCAGAGCCAGTAAAAACCTTATTTACCGTCACCGAATTGAAACAACAAGCGGAAAAATTGGGTTTGAAAAAACTTGAAGCCAACGCAGGCGGTGGTCGGTTAATTTTCGGCCCAGAACCACAAATTGATGCCGCGCAGTTAATCCAACTCATCCAAACGCAAGCACAAGTGTATAAATTTGATGGTGCAGACAAACTCAAATTTATTAAACCGTTCCAATCCACTGAAGAAAAAGTTAATTTTATCAGTGAGCTATTGACGGTACTTAGCCCAAAATAACACCTTTAGCCAATCCCCATTCCATGAGCAAACAAAAATTATCCTTGCAAGAGCAGTTACTAAAATCCGGTTTGGCAACCAACGCCCAAGCCAAAGCGGTGAAATCTGACAAACGCAAACAAACCCAACAACAGCGCAAAAATAATGTCGCGGTGGTTGATGAAGCCAAAGAATTAGCGATAAAAGCGCAAGCGGAAAAAGTCGAACGCGACCGCGAATTAAACCAATTACGCAAACAGCAAGAAGCGCAAAAAGAATTGCTCGCACAAGTCCGGCAATTAATCGCCTTGCATCGCCAAGCCCTAGACCCCGACGGCGCTGCCTATAACTTTACCGATCAACAAAAAGTAAAAACCCTGTATGTTTCGGCAAAAATCCGTGAACAATTGGTAAACGGTCGCGTCGCTATCGTTAAGCTGGATGACAGTTACGCCATCGTGGCGGCGGAAGTCGCGGAAAAAATCCAAGCACGTTTGCCAGAACGCGTCATCGTCTTCAACCAACAGACGAATAGCGATAATCCTCAAGTAGACGATCCTTATGCCGCCTTCCAAGTCCCTGATGATTTAATGTGGTAAGCCCTGCCCTGCTGTGTTTTTGAGATTCACCCATGCGAAAAATTATTTTTCATTATCATTTATTTAAGAACGCTGGCTCATCGGTAGACGCGATCCTAAAAAGCAATTTCCCAACACAATGGGTTACCAGAGAATTCAATAGCACTTACGATTTTAATCAGCAACAAGTGGCGCTATGGTGTCAGCAAGAAAGCCAAGCCGTCGCCTTTTCTTCCCATACCGCGTTATTGCCGCCGCCGGAAATTGCCGATACCACGGTTTTCCCAATTCTCTTTATCCGTCACCCCATCGACCGCATCGCCTCGGCCTATGAGTTTGAAAAACACCAAGATGGCGATAGTCCAGCAATCTTATTAGCACGCAACAATAGTCTGGCTGGTTATATCGATCACCACTTAAGTCATGAACGCATTAGCCAATGCCGGAATTTCCAAAGCCATCGTTTAGCGCAATTCAGCAACGCCAATAACAGCGAAGCTATGTTAGAAGCGGCATTACAAGCGATTGAGCAATTGCCGTTTATTGGTTTGGTTGATGCTTTTGAGGAATCTTTGCAACGGTTAAAGCATTGGCTTTTGCCGCATTTTCCAGATTTTGAAGCCGTGGCGGTCGCCAAAAATGTCCGTCGGGGAGATATGGATTTACCAGCAAGGCTGGCAGCCATCCAAAAGGAAATTGGTGATGAATGTTATCAACGCTTGCTTACCGCCAATAGCGACGACATGACGGTTTATGATCAAATCAAAAAAACCTACGGGCAAAAGCAAATACCCAAAACCATCATGCAATTTTGGCACAGCGCAGAATTGCCAGAAGACATTACCCCGTTAGTCGGCAATTGGCAGCGTCAACATCCGAATTTTAACCATCAATTATTTAACGACGATACTGCCAAGGCTTATCTGAGCGAACATTTCCCTGCCGCTTACCTTGAAGCCTTTAATGCTTGCGCTGTTCCGGCTATGCGTTCGGATTTTTTCCGTTACGCGTTTATTTATAACGAAGGCGGTATTTATGTAGATGCAGGCATTCATTGCCTAAAACCATTGGCGGATTGGTTGGATTTTTCCCAGCAACTGGTTTTAATAAAAAAACCCAAAGGCGGCGGGCGATTAATCAATGGCTTTATTGCGGCAACGGCTCACGACGGGTTTTTACAAGCAATATTAACGCAATGCCTTAGTAATATTAAAAGCCAAAGCAACAACAATGTTTGGTTAGTGACTGGCCCCGGCATCATTAACAACTTGGCAAAAAACAGGGCGATAAAACCGCAAATACAGATTATTGAATTTGCCGAATTTAAACAGTATTGCCATATTTTTAATAACTTAGACCATAAAAAAACCATCCATTGGTCCTTAGTACAAAAAGACCAAAGCATTTATGCCGATAGCAAACCACTGACCGAAATTGCTACGGAAATAGCACCTAGCAATCAAACCAATAGTGAAGCTGTTGACATTAAAATAGTGTTGATTGGTCATCCCCGTTGCGGCTCAAAATCGCTGGCACAATATTTAAGCCGCGCTGGCTTAGCCACTGGGCATGAACGGATAGCGCTAAATGATAAAGGCCTTTGCTCTTGGTGGCTAACCGCAAACCGAAAACCCGCGCTTGGTGCTTATCTTTATAAAAGTAAAACCGACAATCGCCTGTTAAAACCAGAATTGGTCTGCCATTTCATCCGCAACCCGTTGGATGCCATCCCATCGATTATTATCGAAAATGAATTTAACCAACGTAACAACAACTCTTTTAAAACCCGCCAGCAAACCATTAAGCGTAGATTTGGCGTAGATTTGGCTGAATACGATGCGCTGACGGCGGCAACCTTGTCTTATGTTTATTGGAATAAATTGGCAGAACAAGCCGTACCGGATTTGCGGGTGCGGGTGGAACACATGGAAGCCGATTTGCAGCCGATCATGCAGTATTACGGATTAACCGCCGGAAAAAACATCCCAAAATTAAATACATCCGCAACTAAGTTTGGCGTGCAGGATAAACTGAGTGTTGATATTGATACCTTGATGGCGGCAGCTGTCGGCAAAGCGGGCATGTATTTAAGAAATTACCTTAATTTGTACCCTTCCTCGGTTGTGGGTTAAATCTGGTGGACGGCATACAAGTCTGATATTCAGTCAATATTCAATCGTCGGTACACCGTCAGCAAGGTGAACACACGGGTGAGCTCGGGGGCTTGGTCGATCAGTACCCGCGCTTCCGCCGACAAGCGGCCAATGCGTTTTTCCAACTGGCTGATCCCCAGCTGGGCATCTTTGAGCACCGCCTTGGGTGTTTCCGAGGTGGCGGTGAGCGCGTGCAAATGGTTTTTGGCTGCCGCTTTTTGGCGGGTCAGCGTATCAATGCGGCGGGCGAAACTGCGCAAGGCGATCTTGTCGCCGGACGGCCGCGTCCACGGGACGAAATCCATCCGTGCGGCGTACTCGGCCAGGGTGTTGGCATCGACCGCGTCGGTTTTGCTGTTCTTCACTTGTGCTCTGTGGGGTATCAACACCTTGGCAAAGTTGTGCGAGGCTTTCGGGTTGACCACCATCAGCCGCACCCCCGCATCATGCAGGGCGATGGACAAGTCGAAATGGTAAACGCCCGTCGCTTCCAGGCAAACCGTGAGGTTGGGCAGCTTGGCCAGTTTTTTCACTAAACGGCCCCGGTCAGAGGGCGTGTTGCCGAACTTCTGTGGGTCGAAGGGTTTGCCGTTCTTGCGGATCACCAAGACCAATTCCTCGGCACCGACATCAATGCCCGCAAATAGCGGGGGCTTTACTGGGGCGGTTTTATTCAGTGGGCTATTTTTCATAGGAAATTGAAAGCAGAGGGTTAAAGAAAGTACACTGTCCACTGGTTCCCGACCCTGCGCATGCACCTACCTGCCTTGTGTATGCAGGCTCTAAGCCTCGGATACTCCACGGTATGGGTGAATAGGGCGGGGGCCAATCTACGCAACAGGCTCTGGTTTTGGTAACCAGTCCTCAGGTTGGGACGGCCTCCCATTGAACGGGTTAAGCGTACTTGATCTGCTTCGCTATTTTTATTTAATTTGATCATACAAGGATGGGCAAGCGGTTCTACCCACCGATTTTTCAAGCTTGGTGGACAAAACAACACTGCTCACCCTACGACAATTACGGTTTCGGAATTTCAAAGCGTGGGTGAATAATCTTTCAGAATGTCCGGCAAGATGCGGTGTCGGGAGAATTCGGTTTTGATGTAACACAACGTGGTCGCGCCCGTGTAAGCATCTAAGTTTTGCAAGCAGGATAACGATGGATATTTATCAGCGACCAAACCGGAAATAAGGTAACTATCAACGGACTAAAAACCGCTATAGAACGGATCAAGGCTCTGCAGCCGAAAAGGCAAAAAACGAAGGGATGGGTTCAATCATTTCACATTTCATGATCTGAAACGCAAATGAATTAGCGATACCACAAGTGATAAATCAAAGCATCAGGACACCGAAGCCCAGAAATGATTAATATCTACGATGTGAAAATTTATTTTGTAGAACCTACTAGAAGCCATTAGTTGCGAACAACATTGCTACCAGTTGATTTTTTTGGACGTTAATTTTATTTAATACAATTCAATCACTTGTAGTTTTTTGCCCAGATAAAATCTACTTCAAAACCACTACAACCAATATCCTTTAAAAGACAATGTAGTGACAAATTTACTACACAAAAGTTAAATTTCTGTCTTGGAAAACGTCCGGCAAAAAAACGTCAAATTGTTTCCCGAATAGCTAGTAGCCCAATCAACTATCATCGCCAACACTTTTGTAAGCGTTGTTGTAATTGAGTGAGCCGCTGGGAGTGGAGATCATCTAATTCAGCTTCGATGAGCATGGTTTTAGTTCTTCGTAAAAATATCAAAGCTTATATATATGGTTATATATGGTAAGTTTAAAAGAACTGCCAAAATATATTTCATGCAGATTTACAGATTTAACCCATCACCATCAAATGGATACTGTTTTTTTGTCAAATTCATTTGATATATAAAGTCCTAGTAAACCATTTTTTCTTGCCCTATAATTTGACCTTAATAATAGACAAAATGATGGGCATCTATGAACACCAACCTGTTACAGCAAGTCATCTCCACTGAAGGTTTTGTGGCTGCCAATGCGTTAGCCAAAGCCTTACACATCACCCAAAACGAACTGGCCGATTTTACTGGCTTGCCGCGTGACTCGGTGTCGAAAAAATCCCGCGTCAATAGCCGTGGCACCCAAGCTCGCTTGCGCGATACTGTTGACATCATCAACCGCGTCTCCGAATGGTCTGGTGGTGTAGGACGGGCGTTTGCCTGGTTCCGCTCCCAACCATTGCCCTCGTTTGGCGACAAGACTGCCGAAGAATTGGTCAAGGAAGGCCGCGCCGATGCCGTCAAAGCCTATCTGGCCCGTATTGCCGAGGGTGGCTACGCTTGAGAGACTGTGAAAGTATTCAAAAATAAGCGCCTTAAAAACCAAAAACCCACTGCGAAATTAAAAAATGCTTTAAAAAAGATGTTTTTTTAGTCGTTTTTACGCATATTTCAGGTTTTCTCGCCATTT
>Ga0247843_1004532_pt1 | contig 20605 bp, 17 predicted proteins | sample LaCruzMarch2017__FD_192420 | JGI IMG/M metagenome (GOLD analysis project Ga0247843, IMG submission 192420) | Freshwater microbial communities from meromictic Lake La Cruz, Castile-La Mancha, Spain - LaCruzMarch2017_8m | ecosystem: Environmental > Aquatic > Freshwater > Lake | place: Spain...
TCGACCGCCCGCATGATCGCCGTGTCGACCCACCCGCCGGCCAGCGCACTTGCCGCTCCGAGGAGCGCTCCAAGTCCGCAGCTCAGGAAGGCGACGGCGAAAGCCACACCGAGCGAAGCGCGCGCTGCATATATGAGGCGTGAGAGAACATCACGGCCGAGCGAGTCGGTTCCAAGCCAGTGGGCCGCGGAGGGTGGCTCAAGTATCGAGGCCGGGTTCGTAAGATCAGGTGGATAGGGCGCCACAAGACCGGCGAAGACAGCGAGGACAATCATCAGCCCGCTGATCACGGCTCCGATCCAGAGGCTTGGAGAGACGCGCCGTTGCATATCAGGCGATCCTCACCCGCGGATCGAGCAGCGCATAGACGATATCGGCGAGCGTATTTGTGAGCACATAGGCCGAAGCGGTTATCAGGGCGAAACCCATGATCACGGGCGTGTCGAGACGGAAGATCGAGTCGACCATATACCGGCCGGCCCCTGGCCAGCCGAAGACAGTCTCGACGGATACCGAGCCATAGAGCATCGTCGCCAGGCTGGCAGCGACGATCGTTACGAGAGGCGCCAGCCCATTTCGCAGCGCGTGTTCGCGTAATACGGCAGCCTCGCCAAGACCACCTGCGCGGGCAACGCGAATATAGTCCTGGCTGAGTACGCCGAGCATCTGGTTCCTGACAAGGCGCGCATAGATGCCGAGTTCAAGCAGCGCCATGGACAAGGCGGGCAGGGCAAGATGGGCCAGTGCGATCCGGAAGGCGAGAATGTCGCCGGCAAGCAGGGCATCGATTGTGAGGAACCCTGTGACCGGCGGCGGAGGCTCTCCCGTGAACCGGCCGGACGCCGGAAACCAGTCAAGATGACGGTAGAACAGGAGGATCAGGAGCAGGCCGAGCCAGAAGGCGGGCGCGGCTGAACCGATGATGCTTGCGCCTCGGGTCAGCATCTCTTCCGGGCCGCCGCGCCGGATCGCTGCAAGAACGCCGAGCGGTATGCCGATCCCAAGGGCGATCAGTAGCGCAAGCAACATGAGTTCAAAGGTTGCCGGCGCGCGGGCGGCAATCTCCGACATCACGGGCTGTCCGCTTGCGGTGGACTGGCCGAAGTCAAGTCGCAGGGCGCGGCCGGCATAGCCAAGATACTGGTCGATAAGCGGCTGATCGAGACCAAGATCTGACCGGATTTTCTCCACGGCTTCAGCAGAGGCCTGCGGACCCGCCATGAGGCGCGCGGGATCTCCGGGCGCAATCCTGATTATCAGGAAGGTGATGACCGAAACACTGACCAGGACAACGCACATGAACACGAGGCGGTGGAGTGCGAACCTCGCCATGCCCTATCCGTCCTTCAGTCCGAGCCGCTTTCTGGCGAAGGCCAGCAGGATCAGTGCAATCAGGACGACGATCAGGGTGCGGAGATCGAGAACGCCGAAAGACGGGGCGACATACTCTCCCAAGGCCTTCGACCAGACATTTGTCCCGCCATGCACCATGATGGCGGGCAGAACGCTGCCGCCCGTCATGTTGACACAAAACCCGCAGACAACGGCGAGAGCGACGGTCAGGATCAGGAAGACTGTCTGCGCCGTCAGAAAGGTCACGAGTGAGGCGCCGCTCATCAGGGTGATGACTTCGCGCGGCAAGTGCCAGGCCCAGTGAATGACGCCGATCACTAGCGCCGCGCCAACGGGAGAGCGCATCGCGGCCAGAAGCGCAGGCCAGGCAAAGCCCCGCCAGCCAAGCTCTTCCAGCGTCCCGCCTTCATCGACAAACAGTCCGATCAAGGCACCGAGGAGGATCGGAACGCCAAACCCTTCCAGACGGGGATAGGCATTGACACCGGGACCTGCGACCCAGTCGAATGCAAAGAGACCGGCGAAGTAAGCTGCAATCAGGCCGCCATAGAGTATCAGGCTGCGGCGCATCTCGCCGTCAGGGCCGACCGGGAGCAGCCGTCCCAGTAGGCGACCAAGCCCGCCATTTACTCCGTACGCAGCCAGAATGATCGCAGCGATTGTCGGTGCTGAAGCAAAGACGATGATATTGAGCAGATTAAGGTCGGACGGTACGGCGCCAAGGATCGTGACAAGATTGATGTAGCCCTTGCCGGCATAGACATCGTTGAAAAGGTTGCTCAGTGATGCCGCTGATGCCGGATCCCGGATCATCGAAAAGATTGCCCAAACGATGACCAGGGAGGCAATCAGAAATGAGATCAGGAAATGCCACAGCACTGGCCGGCGATCAAACAGAGCGATCATGGTTCTCCCCCGCAACGGCGCAGTCGTTTTGAAGACGCAGCTTGCACCGTGTTATCGACATAACATAATCATGTTTTGTTAAATGCGCGAGCGAGTCAATCGCGAACAAACAGGGAGAAGCGTGATGACGAAGATCGGACTTGTTCAACCCGGCAAGGGGAGTGAGGCGCAGAATGCTTTCCTGGCCTCTGTGCCACCCATCAACCTGTTCAAGGCGCTCGCCAATCAGCCCGTCATCGCCACGCAGGTTGCGACGCTGGGCGGCGCAATCCTGTACCGGACCGAACTTGACGCGAAGCTGCGCGAGCTTGCCATTCTGCGTGCCGCCCATCTGGCAGGCTGCACTTACGAAATCGTGCATCACGAAAGGATCGGGCGCGATGTCGGGCTGTCCGATGCTGAGCTTGTTGCGGTCAGGACGAGCGACGGCGCAGCGGCGCTGGGCGCTGACGCAGCCCTGGTGTGTGCATGGAGCGAAGAGGTTCAGTCCTCAGGCCGGCCGTCCGGCGCAACGCTTGTCACCTGCCTTGACCGGTTCGGTCCGGTCCAGACCCTGGAGCTTGCATCAACTGTTGCCTATTACCTGATGGTCGCCACGCTTCTCCTGACTTTCGAGATCCCGGTCGAAGAGGCAGGTTTTGCTGACGGCGTAAAAATCAACCAGCGTCCGGCCGACGTCTGAGCGGCTTCGAAAAAGAACCGCCCACCTGTCCGTCAGGAGCAAGCGGGCGGGGATTAAAGCTGCTGTGAGGATCAGAAGCCGGCAGTCAGGGTAACGCCGACAACAGTGCCGCGCGCGCGGGTCACACCGACCGCGGAAGGCGGACGGAAGCCGCCGAATGCGATGTCATACTGGTCGTCGGTTGCGTTCTGCACAAAGCCGAGAACCTGGAAACGCTCGGTTTCGATACCCACTGACAGGTTGACCTGTTCGTTGCCGCTGATTTCGAAGGCATTTGCCGTATCCTGGAACCCATCCGCCCGCGTCGTGAAGGAGGCGTTGGCCACGACGTCCAGGTTGGCCGATACCGGTCGGCGATAGGTGGCGATGAAAGACCCAGTCCAGTCGCGTGAGGACGGCACCTGCAGTCCGTCAAGATTGACGACTTGGGCGAGTGCATTCGTGAATGAGCCCGAGGTGAACTCAGCGTTGAGGAAGCCGACCGAACCCTGCAGCGTCAGTCCTTCGATGACCTCGAGCGATCCTTCGAGTTCGAGGCCGAGCGTCTCTGCTTCGCCGGCATTGATGAGGTAACCCTGGAGTCCGGGAGGTGCGGTCACGTCGAAGACCGGGACGAGAACGTCTTCCTGCTGGAGCATGTAGGCAGACACCGCCACATAGCCTTTGCCGCTCGCCAGTGATTTCTTGGCGCCAGCTTCATAGTTGATCGAGGTTTCTTCCTCGTAGCGCAGGTTCGCTGCGTTTGCGACGTTGAAGTTGTAACCGCCCGCGCGGAACCCTGTCTGGACCTTTGCGTATGTGTTGAGCGTGTCGGTAGCCGCATAGGAGAGGGTCAGGCCGGGAGAGAAATTGTCGAAAGTGTCAGAGACAACGGCGGTCTGAGGGCCTCCGACAAAGCCGAACAGTGTCGGTGTCGGCGTGAAGGCAAAGTCGACGGACTTTTCGTCGTTCGTGTAGCGGCCACTGACAATCAGGTTGGCCTTGTCATTGAGAGCCCACGTCGCTTCGCCGAACACGGCATAGGAGGTCAGCTCCTGGTTGTTCTCGATACCAAGCGTGAACGGTGCGAGCCCGCCTGCGAACGCGATCGACAGGCCTTGAAGGTTGGTCAGGATATCGCCTTCAGCTTCCTCGTCGAGATAGTTGACGCCTGCGAGGATGGACAAAGGCCCGGTGTCCGGGGACAGCCAGCGCGCCTCAGCGAAGGTGCTGTCGACCGTATTGCTCCGTGTCGTGATCTGCTGGCCAAGCTGTCCCGTGAGGAGGTTGACTGTGGTTGACGCTGAAAGATCGGTATCCTCAACACCGCTGAGCTCGTAGGTCCGGCCGCCGGCAACGAATGTGAAGTTACCGGCACCTGTTTCGTAATCGGCTTTCAACGAATAGCGCGTGGCTTCCCAGGCATTGGTCGGCTGGGTGTCACGCTGGATTGTCTTCTCGGTTTCGCCCCCCTCCGGGAAAAAGAGATAGGTTCCCGGGCCATCGGCGTCTTCCGTCTCGACGATCGCTGTCACGGTGAAGGCGTCGGTTGGCGTGAACAGGCCGGTCAGGCGCCCGCCGGTCGACCGGCTGGTATCAATAAACTGATCAAGCGTCTGGTTGAAGTATTCGCCTTCAGCCTGGTCATCGTACCAGGCGAGCGCTCGGACTGCGAGCTTGTCGCCGACCGGCACGTTCAGCATGCCCTCGACCTCGTAGCGGTCAAAACTTGCTGCGGTAGCCCGCACGCGTCCGGAGAATTCATCATCCGGCGTTGCCGAGATCACGTTTACAGCGCCGCCGACGGCGTTGCGCCCGTAGAGCGCGCCCTGGGGACCGCGGAGGACCTCGATGCGCTCTATATCGCGGAACTGCGTCGGATAGCTGATGAAGCCCGAAGCGTAGATTTCATCGATGTAGAGCGACACGCCGGGCTCGGCGAACAGGGTAGGAGTAGCGACACCCCGGATCGAGATGTCCCGCGCGGTGCCAGCGTTATTCTCTTGCAGGAATGCCGATGGCACCAGCTGGATGAGGTCGCGGGCATCGCTGAGACGAAGGTCCTCAACGGACTGGGCGGAGACCGCCGTTACCGCGTTTGGCACTTCGAGAAGCGATTGCTCCCGTTTGGAAGACGTGACGGTGACCGTCTCCAGCGTCTTGACGCTGTCATCGGACGCCGTCGATGCCGCTTCCTGCGCCATTGCGGGCAGCGCAAATACTAGCGCTAGCGCGGTTGCTGTCGAAATCTTCTGGCCCATCGTCAATTTCCTCCCGAGTCGCCGCTGGTTGGTTGCGGATAAAAACATAATTATGTTATTTTATGTGTTGTCAATCTTTTGCTCACGAGCTTCGCGCGCATGCCCAGTTTTGAGCAGAGAAGGCAGGGCGGCAGCGTGTCATCGCGCGAAGCCGGGCAGCTTTCAGGCTCCAGTTGCCGGGATTTGGCTACCGGCGATCGGGTCGAGCCTCGCGATCTGGCGAGCGGATGGGTTTCCTCCCAGAAGCATGAGCGAGAGGGCGTTCTCGTGAGCTCTTTATCCGCTGTAGGGCAGGGCAGAGGCTCGGCCGCATCAATGGCGGTCCTGGGTTCAGCTTCGCAGCTCGGATGGTCGCAAGATTTCGGCCATCAGGGCTTCACAAGATTGCTGCGTGCTGCTAGCGGACAGGCAATCAGAATTTGCGCCGATTTGAGTCATCAGCTTGCGGGCGCGTTACAAATACAGCTAAAGCGAAAAGTGGTACGTCGCCACTGTTCGATTTCCCGCAAGCTTGATTTCACGGCGCTCCGACTGAAGGAGCCGGTGATGTTGATTGAGGATTGCCCGACTGTATCCAGCGAGGATCCGTTCGAACTTGCTGGATTTGTTACGCGGCATCGCCTGAGCCTTGTTTTCGAGGACTGGCGTGTACTGAGCGATCTTCTCGCATGGCTTCGTTCGGAGAACGCTCGTCTGGTCAGCATGCGCCAGTCCGAGCCCGTTTGCGGACAAAGCGAGGCAACGCCCCTGGTCGAAGGAATTCGTGCACACGCGCTGAACGAATGGCTTCGCCGCGCGCAGGAAGACCGGCGGGCGTCTTCTGCCCGCCTGGAGCATCTCCTTACAGCCATCGATCCCTTCCCTTCAGCCATCCATTCTGCGGAGTTCAGCCGATGAATCATCGTTCCGGGACCTTGACGCGTGCGGGCAGCTCCGGCGCACCTGTCGCGCTCGATCACCTCAAAACGCTCGAGCAACGCCTTCTGTGGCTCGCGGCCTGGACCGTCCACAACGCCAACCACCTGCGCGAGAAGGAGGATGACGACGTCAAGGTCGGCGGCCATCAGGCCTCCTGCGCCTCGATGGTGTCGATTCTCACGGCGCTCTATTACCACGTGCTGCGGCCCGAAGACCGCGTGGCCGTAAAGCCGCATGCGGCGCCGCTGTTCCATGCGATGCATTACCTGATGGGCAACCAGACGCTGGAGAAGTTGGAGAACTTCCGCGGCTATGGCGGCGCGCAGTCCTACCCCTCGCGGACAAAGGACATCGATGACGTGGATTTCTCCACGGGATCGGTCGGCCTCGGCGTTGCCGAGACGGCCTTTGCCTCGATCATCCAGGATTATCTGATCGCCCGTCCGTGGACGGAGCTCGGATCGGGCACACGCAAACCGGGCCGCATGGTGGCGCTGGTTGGTGATGCGGAACTCGACGAAGGCAATGTGTACGAGTGCCTGCAGGAAGGCTGGAAGCACGGCCTGCGCAACACCTGGTGGATCATCGACTATAACCGCCAGAGCCTCGACGGCGTAGTGCATGAAGGCCTGTGGGCGCGGGTGGAGGCGATCTTCAAGGCGTTCGGCTGGCGCGTGGAAGTGCTGCGCTTCGGCGCGCTGCAACGCGCAGCCTTTGCCGAGCCTGGCGGCGCGCGGCTGAAGGACTGGATCGAGGCCTGCCCCAACTCGCTCTATTCGGCGCTGACCTATCTGGGCGGCGCCGCCTGGCGCCGGCGCCTGCTGGACGATATCGGCGATCAGGGCGACCTGACGGCGCTGATCGAGCGGCGCACGGACGCAGAGCTCAGCACCCTGATGAACAATCTCGGCGGCCAGTGCCTCGAGACGCTGTGCGAGGCGTTTGACCGGACCCGCGACGAGACACCGACCGTTTTTCTCGCCTACACGATCAAGGGTTGGGGCACGCCGCTGGCCGGGCACAAGGACAACCATGCCGGCCTGATGACCAAGGCGCAGATGGCCGAGTTCCAGACGCTGATGGGCATCCGCCCGGGAGAGGAATGGGAGACGTTGGCGGGTGTCGAAAATCCTTCGATGCTCAAGGATTTCCTGCGAAAAGTTCCATTCTTTGCGGCTGGGCCGAGGCGCTATCATTCACCGGCCGTGCCGTCGCCCGGGCCGGTCTTCCTCGATGACGAGATGCTGTCCACGCAGCAGGGCTTCGGCAAGATCCTCGATGCGCATGCAAAGATGGATGCCGAGCTGTCGCGTCGTATACTGACAACCTCGCCGGACGTGACCGTCTCCACCAATCTCGGGCCCTGGGTGAACCGGCGCGGCCTGTTTGCGCGCGAAGCGGTGGCAGACACGTTCCGGGACGAGAAGATTCCCTCGGCGCAAAAATGGAGCTTCTCGCCGGAAGGCCAGCATATCGAGCTTGGCATTGCCGAGATGAACCTGTTCCTGCTGCTGGGGGCGGCGGGCTTGTCGCATTCGCTGTTCGGCGAGCGGCTCATTCCCATCGGCACCGTGTATGACCCGTTCATTGCGCGCGGCCTCGATGCGCTGAACTATGCCTGTTACCAGGACGCGCGTTTCATCATTGCCGGAACGCCGAGCGGCGTGACGTTGGCGCCGGAAGGCGGCGCGCACCAGTCCATAGGTGCGCAGCTGATCGGCATGAGCCAGGACGGGCTCGTCTCTTTCGAGCCGGCCTTCCTCGATGAACTCTCGATCATCATGGACTGGAGCCTCGACTACCTGCAACGTGACGGCGAAGGCGACCCGGACGAGCGCACCTGGCTGCGCGACGAGACGGGCGGCTCGGTCTACCTGCGTCTTTCCACGCGGCCCATCGAGCAGGTGCACGTCTGGAAGCGGGACGACGCGGCTTTCCGGCAAGGCGTCATCGATGGCGGCTACTGGCTGCGCCCGCCCGGGCCGAATTGCGAAGTCGTGATTGCCTACCAGGGGGTCGTTGCGCCGGAAGCCATCAAGGCAGCGGCGCGGATCGGCGAAGGGCGCCGCGACATCGGCGTGCTGGCGGTAACGTCCGCAGACAGACTGAATTCAGGCTGGACAGCGGCGCGCCGGGCCCGCGCAAGAGGCCAGCGCAATGCGCTGAGCCAGATCGAACGGCTGATGGAAGGCGTGCCCCGGCATTGCCAGCTGATCACGGTGACCGACGGCCATCCGGCCACGCTGGCCTGGATCGGCGGCGTGAAGGGGCATGCGGTGACGCCGCTGGGGGTCGAGCATTTCGGCCAGACCGGCACGATCCGCGACCTTTACCGGCATTTCCAAATCGATGCGGATGCGATTGTCGGCGCGGCGAGCCACCTGTCGCCAGGTCGGTTTCTCAGATAACGCAATGGGAGGTGCATCAGAGTTCCGAACATTTTTAGTCGACGTCGTGTGAGATAGACCAGTCAAAGCTGAACAAGCAGATGAATGCCGACTTTTGGTGGTCAGGGGAGGCGATGGCGATGCCCGATCTTCTAGGATCAAACGGAAGAAACATTAAATCGGCAAAGGCCTGCCCATCGACGCATGAAACGTTAGATGAATTAGGCAAGAACTTGTGGAATTCGGGACTCGAACCGCTCCCAGCGATCAAGCGGGCTGGTTTTTCGTCTGGCATCGAAAATAGGAAAAGTCATAAAAATCAATAACAAACAGAGATCGCAAAAGTTAACGAAATTTCTCTTCTGGCACCCAAAGAATTCAATAGAAACAAAGTTATAATCGTTGGGCCCGGCATGGTGTGCTGCGGCTCAACCTCGAGCGATGAAATCTAGCAGAGTGACTATTGGTTCGGTTCCTTCCTCAAAACCGAGCTGTCCGAGAAGCCAAGAGCTAGCGCTGTGTCGGGCACGAAGGCTTTGATCGCCGCCCGGCCAAGCTCGAGGACGCGTCCGCCAATGGCAAACATTATCTGCGTCCGGACAGCGACTGGGTGACGGCAGACATCACGGTGCACACGGACGATGACCAGACCCCGATCGCGCCCGGCTATCAGGTGTCCGAAGAGAAAGCGAATGGCCGGATCACGCGCCGCTTCCAGACCGAGGCGCCAATCCATCATTTCTTCTCGATCCAGTCGGCGCGCTATGATCTGCGCACCGCCAGCGTCGACACGCCCTCCGGGCCGGTGAAACTCGAAATCTACCACCACCCCGAGCACACCCAGAATTTGGAGCGCATCGAAACGGCGATGAAGGCCTCGATCCGGATCTTCTCGGAACGCTTCTCGCCCTTCCAGTTCCGGCAGATGCGGATTATCGAGTTCCCCGGCTACGCCACCTTTGCGCAGGCCTTCGCAAACACCGTTCCGTTCTCGGAAGATATCGGCTGGCTGCAGGCAAACCGCGATCCCGACAAGATCGACCTCGTCACCTTCGTGACCGCCCACGAGATCGCTCACCAGTGGTGGGCCCACCAGGTCATCGGGGCGGACAAGCAAGGCGCCACCATGCTGTCCGAGAGCTTCTCCCAATATGGCGCCATGCTGGTCATGGAAGACCTGCTTTGCCCCGAACAGGTCCGCCAGTTCCTTAAGATCGAGCTCGACAGCTATCTCACCGCACGCGGAGGGGAAGTCGTCGAAGAGCTGCCGCTGATCCGCGTCGAGGATCAGGGATACATCCACTACAACAAGGGCGCGCTTGTGATGTACTTCCTGCGTAACGAAGTTGGCGAAGAAGCGGTGAACCGCGCGCTTCAGCGCCTGATCTCGGAATATGCCTTCAAGACCGCGCCCTATCCTTCAAGCTCGGATTTCGTCCGTATGCTGCGCGAAGAAGCGGGCCCGGCCCATCAGGACCTGATCACCGACCTGTTCGAGAAGATCACGCTTTATGATGCCAAGACCACCTCGGCAACGCGCAAGCCGCTGGCGGATGGCGGCTGGGAAGTCACGCTGACCATCGATGCGAAGAAGCTCTACGCCGACGGCCTCGGCAAGGAAACGGAAGCAGACCTGAACGAGCCCTTCGAGATCGGCGTCTTCACGCGCAAGCCCGAAAGCCGTGAGTTCACGCGCGCCGATGTTCTTGCCTTCGAACGGCGCGGTCTGAAGTCAGGTGTGCAGACGGTCACGCTCGTCCTGCCCGCCGGTGCAGAGCCTGCGTTCGCCGGTATCGATCCTTACCTCAAGCGCATTGATCGCAATGCGGATGACAACATCACGGCCGTGAAACCGGCCGAGACCAATTGAGGTAGATGGCAGAAAGCCAAGGCAATCAAGGTGATTCGGTTGCTGCAGGCGCCAAAAGGCCCGGAAACAAAGGCTTTCTGCCCTCTTCAGCAAGGCGCAAACGGGGATGGGCAATATCGCGTGCGCGCTCCGCCACCGTTGAAAACACGCATTTATCTAGCAAAAGCGGCGTTTTTTTAACGGATGCGCCCCTGCGCATGCCGTGCATGACACTTGCGGAAACCGCAAAGCAAAGATAATGCAACGCCCTGTTTGGACGTTCACTCGTGACCGCAAATACAGCAAGCCGAAACCCAACGTAACGGCTGCCTTCCGTTCTCACTGTCTTAGAAAAGGATACTGACATGGCCCTGAAACTGAAAACCGTTAAGAAGGCCCCGGCCGCCAAGGCGCCTGCGAAGAAGGCCCCCGTCAAGGCCAAGCCAGCTGCTGCGAAAGCCGTGAAGAAGCCTGCGCCGAAAGCCGCCGCTGCCAAAGCTGCGCCGGACGTGATGACGCTGAAGCACATCGCCGCTGAAATCTCGGAAGCCCACGAAATGCCGAAAAAGCAGGCTGAAATGGTTGTTTCCGACTTTATCGATCGCATGGGCGGCCACCTGAAGAAGGGCAAGAAGCTGCGCATCTCCGGCCTCGGCATCCTGCAGGTCCGCTCGCGTCCGGCACGCAAGGGCCGCAACCCGGCCACCGGCGAAGCCATCAAGATCAAGGCTTCGAAGAAAGTGGCTTTCCGCCCGTCGAAAGACCTGAAAGACCGCGTTCTCTAAGCTTTCGCTGAAGAATACATCGAAGCGCCCGGCCCGCAGTTCCGCAGGCCGGGCGTTTTTGTTTGGAGCCGCCGCCAACGAAAAACGCCCCGGCGGTTGGCCGGGGCGTCGTTCTTTAAGTCCGTATGCGGATCAGACGCCGGCGCGTTCCGGACGGCGCGAGCGGTTTCCGCCGCCGCCCTGGCCGGGGCCGCCGCGGCGCGGGCCGCCATTGCCACCGGGCTTGCCGCCCGTGCTGCGCTGGAACTGTCCACCGCCATTGCCGGCGGCGCGCTCGCCGCCCTGTTGCGGGCGGCGTTCGCCATCACGCTGCGGCCGGCGTTCACCGTCCGCCTGCGGGCGGCGTGCGGCAGGGTCGTATGCGCGGCGCTCGCCGTCGCGTTGCGGGCGGCGCTCACCATTGCCGCTGCTGCGCCCCTGGCTCTGAGGCTTGCGGCTCTGCTGCTGCGGCTTGCGCGATCCGCGGTCATCGGCTTCGGACTCGCCTGCGGGACGCGGCGCGAGTTTCGTGCCGATCAGCTTCTCGATAGCGCGCAAGTAATCGCGCTCATCTTTCGAGACGAACGAGATCGCCACGCCCGTCGCTCCGGCGCGCGCGGTGCGGCCGATGCGGTGAACGTACTGCTCGGGCACTTCCGGCAGGTCGAAGTTGATGACGTGAGTCAGGTTGTCGATGTGGATGCCGCGTGCAGCGATGTCCGTTGCGACCAGCACCGGCACCTTGCCGCCCTTGAAGGATTCCAGCGCGCGCTCGCGCTGCGACTGGCTCTTGTTGCCGTGGATGGCCACCGAGTCGATGTTTGATGCAGCGAGGCGGCGCACAACTGCGTCCGCGCCATGCTTCGTCCGGGTAAAGACGAGTACGGTCTTGACTTCCGGCTTGCGGATCGTCTCGACCAGAAGCGCTTGCTTCTCGCCCTGTTCGACGAAGGCAATGCGCTGCTCGACCTTGTCGGCGGTTGCCGACGGCGGAGCAACGGCAACCTGCGCCGGGTTCTTCAGGAATTGTGCAGCGAGGCCCTCGACGAGTTTCGGCATCGTGGCCGAGAAGAAAAGCGTCTGGCGTTTCTGCGGCACATGTTTCGCGATCGCGCGCAGCGCGTGGATGAAGCCGAGGTCCAGCATCTGGTCGGCTTCGTCGAGCACGAGGACTTCAACATCCTTGAGGCCGACAGCGCGCTGCTCGATCAGGTCGATCAGGCGGCCGGGCGTTGCGATGAGAACATGCACGCCGCGCTCAAGCTTGCGGATCTGCGGGCCGATCTTGGCGCCGCCGCAAACCATCGCAACGCGCAGGCCGAGGCCAGCGCCATAGGTTTCGAACGAAGCGGCGATCTGGCCGGCGAGCTCGCGGGTCGGGGCGAGCACGAGCACGCGCGCGCCCTTGTGCGGGGCCGGGCCCTGATTGCGGAACAGCTTGTCGAGGATCGGGGCGGCGAAGGCGAGCGTCTTGCCGGTGCCGGTCTGGGCAAGGCCCATGACATCGCGGCCGGACATGATCAGCGGGATGGCGCCGGCCTGGATCGGGGTAGGGGTAGTGTAGCCGGCTGACGTCAGCGCAGATTCAACGCGCGGCGCGAGGCCGAAGGATTGGAAGGTTGTCATGTGGACTTTCAAAAATACTTTGCGCCCGGCGCGACACATCGCGCTGGGGAGCGGGGGTTCTAACGACCCGCGTGAAGAAGGGCGCCTTGGGCTGAATTGCCGTCTGTAAGGAGGGCCTCGGACAGGGCGGATGTTCCGCCACGCCAGCTCACGCTGCCCTGCAAGGCGGCCAAAGCTGCCCAGACAGCGGCCACATGGCCCGTATTCCCCCGAAAGTCAAAGGCTTTTCCGCACCCGGAGTGTTAATGCGGGATAGATGTCCGACTGCGGATCGACGCGCTCTGGGATTTTCCGAAATCTTCAACCCGGATCGAGTCCTTGTTCGAGGAGCTTCAGTGCAATGGCGCGCGCCCGGCCTTTCGGCTTGCCGAGCAGTTCGCTGAGGGTCGGGCCGAAGAGGCCCACGCCGATGGCGAGGATGACGCTGACGAGGATGGCATCCTCGAAGCGCGCCTCGTCGGCCTCCAGCGCGCCGATCTTCTGGCGCACGACCGTCTGCACCGCCGCCCGCACGCTGCTCAGGCGCTTCGCTTCGCCGGTCATCTCGAGCCAGGCGGCAAGCCGGGCAGCGCCCTTGGTCTCGAAGGCATCGAACAGGTTCTGCAGCGCCGCGCCCCGTGCCGCGCGCGGGTCGGCCGGCACGTCCATCGTCAGGAGACCCGAGACGAGCTCGACAATCATCTTTTCCATCAGCGCGGCCTGAACCCCGTCAATGGTTCCGAAATGGTGGAGCACGGTGGCATTCGCCACGCCCGCTTCCTTCGCCACATCCGCCAGCCGGAGTGATTGCGGGCCCTGGCTGACCAGCAGGCGCTCCGCCGCAATCAGGATGTTCTCCCGCGAGGCTTCGGGGGAGCGGCGCACCCGGGGCGGGTTTTTCGAAGGGGGCGTTGTTTTGCTTATCGACATTTTTGTCAGTAGCTGCTATAAAGACTGAAATTCCGTTGAGACTATGGCCCCATTCCTCCCCTTGTCAGCAGGATTCGCCCGATGACCGCCGCCCGCACCCCCGAAGACCTCACCATTCTGCCCCGCGACCTGCATTTTGACGTGGCCACGGCCAAGTCCGGCCACTGGCTGGACGGGGACCCTGTGGCGACGGCCGTGATGAACTCCCTGTCGCTGACCTTCCCGGATGGCGAACGCCTCTTCATGGACGCCGTCAGGAACTACAGGGACAAGCTCAGCGGCAAGCTGGCCAAGGAGGCGAAGGACTTCATCGCCCAGGAGGCCATCCATTCGCGCGAGCACGTAATGCTCAACAAGATGATCGACCGTGACAGGTATCCGGTCGAGGCCATCGAGGCGGAGATCCGGGAACGGATCGCTTTCGCACGCTCGCGCGGCCCGGTCGGCATGCTGATGTCGACCATCTGCCTTGAGCATTTCACGGCCATGCTCGCCGACATGTTCGCCCAGCACGACGACCTGTTCAAGAAAACCGATCCCGCGCTGCGCGATCTCTGGCGCTGGCACGCCATGGAAGAGACCGAGCACAAGGCGGTGGCCTATGACGTGTTCCTGATCGCCACGAAGGACTGGCCAGCCTGGCGCCGCTATGTCCGCCGCTGCGTTGCGATGCTGCTGATCTCGTATTTCTTCCCGCGCAACATCACCGCCTTCGCGTCCTCGATGTTGGTCGCCGATGGCTACACGCCGGAAGCGGCAAAGAAGGCCGTGAAGCGTTTCCTCTGGAAGGACCCCGCCTTCTTCGGGCGCGGCTGGAAAATCTGGATCCAGTGGTTCAAGCCGGGCTTCCATCCCTGGGACCATGACAACCGCGCCCTGATGGCCGACTGGCAAGCCGAGTTCAATCTGGTTGCGGCCGAATAAAGGCATCTGACCAAGGCCTCTGGACAATCCGCGCGCGTGGCTCAAGTCTGTTAAAGGGCTTGGGATCGAGGCCGTCCAGCATGAAACCCTTCTGGTTCCGCCAGAACTTCAAACGCCTGTCATCCGCGCTGGCCGCCTGTGCGGCCGGACTTGCGGCGAGCGCCGAGCTGGTTCCGCCCGAATTGCCCGCTGAGCCCATGCTGATACTGCCCGCGGTCGATCTCCCGCTGCGGCCTGGCGAGCGGCTTGTACCGGCAGCGGACGGTGCCTGCTCGGTCATCGTGTTTGCCCCGCATGACGAACGCTTCCAGCGGATCGCGGCTTACTGGAGCCGGGCGGTGTGGTCAGGCGACTGCCTGTTCGGCCTTGCGCACGGCGATGGCAAGATTGCCAGCGTGGCCGGAAACTGGACGGTGGATGCCTCGATGCTTTACGGCGTCGAGGTCGGCCGCTCCGAGGTGGCGGTCATCCCCGCCGGTCAAGCGGATGGCTTCGCCGCCGGCGTTCCGGCAGACACGCTGAACTATTTCTCCGGCACGGCGTTCAGCGATACCGGATCGGTGCGCTATGCGATCCGACTGGAGCGGGAGCCGCAGGGTGAGCTTGAACTCGGCGACCTCGGCTCCGATTGGTATGGATCCGACTATCTTGAGCGCTATTCGTTCGACAAGTCAGGCCGGGAGACGGCCATGAGTGTCAGCGTCTGGAACGTGGACACCTATTGCGGCCTGGGTCTGCCAGACGAGTTCAAGCGCTTCGAAAAGGAAGTGAAGAAGGCTTGCAAGAAAACCGGTGACAAGCTGGTCCTGATCCGCCGCGAAGGTTTTGTGGCCGATCTCTGGTCCGAGCGGCCAATCACCTGGCTGAAATCCTGCCCGGTCAACCGGGCGAGCCGGGCCAGCGACTGCGGCCAGCTGGTCAGCGACGCCCTCGGCAAGGAAGCCGGCGAACTCGAAACCCTGCTGACCGAAGGCGACAGCGCGGCGCGCCGGGCTGCGGAGCAGGAGATCATCGATCGCTATGCCCCTCTTGAGGCGGCCTTGGGTGAAGAGCTACTCAGTGTCAGCGCCGAGCCTATGGCCCTCGACGATCAGCCTGCGGACTAACGATCAATCACCACGATCCGTTCGTCGAGTGCCTGCACGGCGTCTTCCGGTGTCGTGACGTGGACCATGGCGGATCGGAACTCGGCGGGGATGAAGCCGCCTGCTATGATGCGCTCGATCAGGTCAAAGAAGGGCTGCCAGAAGCCGTCCTCATCGAGGAAGGCCATCGGCTTTGCATGCAGGCTGAGCCGCGCCCAGGAGAGAATCTCGACGGCTTCCTCCAAAGTGCCGATTCCGCCGGGAAGCACGATGAAGGCATCGGCTTCCTCGAACATCATCATCTTGCGGGTGTGCATGTCGTCGACGATGCGGTGTTCCACATCCTTGAAGATGCGCTCCTTGGCCAGCAGGAAGCGGGGCATGATGCCGAGCACTTCGCCGCCGGCAGAGTGGGCAGCGCGGGCGCAGGCGCCCATCAGGCCGACCCCGCCGCCGCCATAGACCAGCCGGATGCCGCGCCGGGCAAGCTCCGCGCCAAGCCGCTCGGCCAGCCGGATATAGATTTCGTTCACCGAGTCAGAGGCGCCGCAATAAACGCAGATTGAGCCGAGACGGGCGGGGGGAAAGGGTTTTCGCATCGTGTCCATGATGAGCCGAAGTTAAGGTGCGTCGGAGGGGACCGCCAGCCTGTTTCTCAGATGTCCCGCTTCCGGCTCGTGCCGATCCGGTTCATACGGTCGGGATGACCTACCTGTTGATAAAGGCAGCCATTTCCGGAGTCCTGATTGCCGTGATCTCGGAGATCGCGCGCCGCTTTCCATCGTTTGGCGGACTTGTCGCGTCGCTGCCGCTGGTGTCGTTGATTGCCATCGTGTGGCTCTGGAACGAGACGGGCGGAGACCGCAGCCTCGTCGCCGGGCATGCGCGAGCGACGCTCTGGTTCGTGGTGCCGTCCCTGCCATTTTTCCTGATCTTTCCCGCATTGCTGGAGCGGAATGTAAGCTTCTGGCTGGCCTTGCTTACCGCGAGCGGCGTTACGATTATCCTCTACGGCCTCGCCATGTGGCTGGCGTCCTCTCTCGGCATCACGTTCAAATAGGAAGATCCATGCGACTGATTCCGGCAGCCCTGCTGCTCTCCATCCTTTGCGCACTGGCATTCCCGGGCATCGCGCACGCGCATGCCGTGGCCGAGGGGGACAAGGGCTACATCCAAGAAATCACCGGCACTCATATCCTGCCGTTCATCTATCTCGGCGCCAAACACATGGTGACGGGCTATGACCACATCCTGTTCCTGCTGGGCGTAATCTTCTTCCTGTACCGGATGAAGGATATCGGCATCTATGTGAGCCTGTTTGCCATCGGTCATTCGACCACGATGCTGGCGGGTGTCTTCTTCAATTTTGGAATCAACAGCTACATCATCGATGCCATCATCGGCTTCTCGATCGTCTACAAGGCACTCGACAATCTTGGCGCATTCCAGCGCTGGTTCGGGTTCCAGCCGGATACCAAGGCGGCCACCCTGATCTTCGGATTTTGCCATGGCTTTGGCCTCGCGTCGAAGATCATCGATTACGAGATTTCTCCCGATGGCCTGCTGCCCAACCTTCTTGCCTTCAACGTTGGCGTAGAGGTCGGCCAGTTGCTGGCGCTCGGCGCGATCCTGATTGCGATGGGTTACTGGCGCCGCACGGCCGGGTTCCTGAAACATGCCTATACCGCCAATGTGCTGATGATGACGGCCGGCTTCGTGCTCGTCGGGTATCAGCTGACCGGCTATTTCGTTTCCTGAGAGGATCGTCATGTACAATTCCGACCTGCCCTCCCGCGCAGACCTTCCGTCCACGAAGCAATTGGTTCGCTCGACCCTGATTGCGGCGGGCGTGGCCGTTGTCATTCTGGTCACGGCGGTGCTGCCCGGGGAATATGGTGTTGACCCGACAGGGATCGGCCGCGTTCTGGGCCTCACCCAGATGGGCGAGGTGAAGCAGCAACTCGCGGCCGAGGCGGAGGCCGATGCCGCTGCCGCGCCGGCAGTTGCCGAGGCGGAGGTGGCTGTTGAAGCCGTTGCCGCGGACGTCGCGGAGGTGCCGGCGGCTGCCCCGGCCAGCGAATGGCGGGATGAGGTGACCGTGACACTGGCGCCGGGCGAGGCCGCCGAAATCAAGCTGGTGATGAAGGCTGGCGAGACGGCGGGCTATGCCTGGGCGGCGAAGAGCGGGGCGCTGAACTCTGACCTTCATGGCGATGGGAAGGGCGGGCAGGCAACGTCCTACCGGAAAGGCCGGGCGGAATCGTCTGACTCGGGCGACCTGACCGCCGCATTCGATGGCTCGCATGGCTGGTTCTGGCGTAACCGGGGCGATGCGCCGGTCGAGTTGGTGCTGCAGGTTCGGGGCGAGTACTCGCAGGTGAAGCGGGTTCTCTGAACCGCCGGGTCTGAAATCTCGGGCCATGGGTTCCGTTTTCGGATGTTCCGCGCCATATGGCGTGCATGAGACCTCCTTCGCCTTCGCCTGAACAAACCGAAAATCACGACCGGATCGAAAGTGCGGATGGGGGGCTGTGGGCCTCGATCCTTCGCATTATCACGCTGCTATGGCGGCCGGAACTGGCCAAATGGCGCCCTGTGATGGCCGTGGCTGTGCTGCTGACGCTGGCGGCATCTGTGCTCGAGGTCGTCTCGCCGCTGGTGCTGGGCCACGCGATCAACCAGGTCGCCCCGGCCGGGAGCGACGGGGGATTCATGGTGGCGGCGATGTGGCTGGTCTACGGGCTGGTGCTCCGCTTCGCGGCGGCGGCCCTGCCGCAGGCGCGGGACTGGCTGTTCGCGCCGGTCAGCCAGGATGCGCAGCGGGTGGCGAGCGTCGATGCCTTCGGCCATGCGCTTGGCCTGTCGCTGAACTTCCACCAGACGCGGCGCACCGGGGCCCTGAACCGGATCATCGAGCGCGGGGCGGGGGCGATCGATTACCTGATCCGCTTCCTCGCCTTTAATATCGGGCCGACGCTGATCCGGCTGGTGTTGGCCTCGGTCGCGCTGGGGATTGCCTATGACTACCGGCTCGCGCTGATCGCGGTGGTGACGATTGCGCTCTATGTCGTCTGTACCGTGATCATCACCGAATGGCGCGTGCGCCAGCGCCGGAAGATGAACGAGGCGGATACGCATTTCCGGGCGACCTCGGTCGACATCCTGACGAACTTCGAGACCGTCAAATCCTTCGCCGCCGAGACACGCGAGACCAAGCGCTTCGACAAGGCGATGGGGGAGTATAACGTCCACTATGTCGACACCGTGCGCAGCATGTATGTGCTGAACACGGTGCAGGCGCTGGTGATGAACCTTGGCCTTCTGGCCGTGATGGTGCTGTCGGCCTGGAACGTGATCGACGGCAAGATGCAGATCGGCGACCTGACGGCGGTGATGCTGATGCTGCTGTCGCTTTATGCGCCGCTGAACATTCTCGGCTGGGCCTGGCGGGAGATCAAGCAGGGGGCGGTGGACCTCGAGAAGCTGCACGGCCTCGTCGGCATGATCCCGGAAGTGCAGGATCAGCCGGGCGCGAAAGTGCTGGCGAAGCCCGAGGGGCGGGTGACCTTCGAGAACGTCGCCTTCAACCATGAGGGCCGCTCTGTCGGTGTGCAGAACATTTCCTTCGACGTGCCGGCGGGGCGCAAGATTGCCTTTGTCGGCACCTCGGGGGCGGGCAAGTCAACGCTGCTGAAACTGCTGTTCCGGTTCTATGATACGGACGCGGGCAAGGTGCTGATCGACGGGCAGGATGTGCGCGGCGTGACGCAGGAATCCCTGCGGGCGAGCCTCGGCCTCGTGCCGCAGGATGTGGTGCTGTTCAACGACACGATCCGGGCGAACATCGCCTATGCCCGCCCCGGGGCGAGCGATGAGGAGATCCGCGATGCGGCTCGCCGGGCGCAACTGCTCGACTTTATCGAAAGCCAGCCGGAGGGCTGGAACACGCGCGTCGGCGAACGCGGGCTGAAACTGTCCGGCGGGGAGAAGCAGCGCGTCGGCATTGCCCGCGTGGTGTTGGCCGACCCCGCGATCCTGGTGCTGGACGAGGCGACGAGCGCGCTGGACAGCGCTACCGAAGCGGCGGTGCAGGAAGCGCTGGAAGAGGCCTCGGCGGGCCGGACCACGCTGATGGTGGCGCACCGGCTGTCGACCGTGATCTCGGCGGACGAGATCATCGTTCTCGAAGCGGGACGCATCATCGAGCGCGGTAACCATGTTAGCCTGCTGGCCAAAGGCGGGAAATATGCTGATATGTGGCAGAGACAGGCCCGTAGCATGGATGCTGCATTGGCTGTGATCTGAAACTGACCCCGCCCGGATAGGAGCGAATGACATGGCCGATGAGATCGAGCGCCGCTCCATGCCGTGGCTGAATGTCGTGTTCGACTGGGAAGGCGTGGCTGCCGCCGCGGCGGCATTCCTGGCCGCGCTCCTGCTCGGCTGGATATGGTCGCCGCTGTTCTGGATCGGCTTTGCGGCGATGGTGGCCGCGCTGGCCGCCGGGCGCTGGTCGCGCCGGACGCCGCCGGACATCGTGGATGGGGTCGTGGCGCCGTGTGACGGGATCGTGCTGTCCATCGAACGCAGCGAGCCGCCGACGGCGCTGAGGCTTTCGACGGAGGATACGGTCCGCGTGCGGATTTCTTCGTCGCCGATTGCCAGCAACAAGCTTTACACCCCGATTGCCGGGGGCGTGGACCTGATCAGCTTTGCACAGGGCGAGCCGAATGTGCCGGTGGCTTTCCGCCCGGATGATGACGGCCTGACGCGGGCCTATGTGACCTTTGAAAGCGCCGGGGAGCAGGCCGGCATGGCCCTCGCGACCGGCGGGCTGGGGCCGCGCCTTGAGCTCATGGTGGAGACCGGCGATGTGGTGCGCCTCGGGCGCGCCTTTGCGACACGGCGGCTGGGCGGGTGGTGCGATCTTTACCTGCCGGCCAGCATGGCCGTGCTGGTCTG
>Ga0247843_1004533_pt1 | contig 20597 bp, 21 predicted proteins | sample LaCruzMarch2017__FD_192420 | JGI IMG/M metagenome (GOLD analysis project Ga0247843, IMG submission 192420) | Freshwater microbial communities from meromictic Lake La Cruz, Castile-La Mancha, Spain - LaCruzMarch2017_8m | ecosystem: Environmental > Aquatic > Freshwater > Lake | place: Spain...
AGCACTGCGCGCGATCAATTGATCGAGGCCGCCAGCCAGATCATGCGCGAAGGTGACACGATTGACCTGTCGCTGTCCGAATTGTCGCTGCGTGCTGGACTGAACAGCGCTCTGGTCAAATATTATTTTGGCAATAAAAACGGCCTGATGCTAGCGTTGCTTGATCGCGACATGGGCAATATCGTGCAAAGGCTTTCCGCTTTGGTGGCTAAAGACATGCCGCCTGCCGACAAATTGCGTATCCATATTGGGGCAGTGATCGATACCTATCACGCCTTTCCCTACATCAACCGCCTGTTGATGCGCATGGTCCGCGACAGCGCCCCTGCCGAAGCGGCGCGCATTGCGGAACTTTATCTCAAGCCGATTTCCAACGTCTACGAAGTGCTGATTGCGCAGGGCATAAAGGCGGGTAAGTTTCGCAAAACCGACCCGCAATTTTTTTACTTCACGGTAACAGGCGCAGCCGACCGTTTCTATTCATCACGGTTGGTGCTGCGCCATTGTTACAATCAAGACGACTTCGACGAGAATATGCGCGACGCCTATCGCGAACATACCATTAACCTCATCATGCGCGGGTTGTTGGTTTAGGTTTATCCTCTCCCACTAAGAGAGGGAATTACAACCCCAATGCGGCCTTAATCTCATACCCATCGGCGTCCAGCATCGGCGGATGCGCGTAATTGGACACGGGCGTGCCGGCATAATGCACGGGATGCTTCATCGACCGATATTTGCCGATGTCCGGTGACTCCCGTTCTTCAAAAAACCCGACATCGGCCAAATGCGGATCGGCCAGCACATCGGCCATGCGGTTATATTTCATCGCCGGAATGTCGTGCTGCGCCAACAGGTCAAGCCACTCGGCGGTGGTTCGCGTCGCGCTGACTTCCTCAATCAACGCATATAATTCGCCGGTGTACTTGGTACGCTCCTGATAGGTTGAAAAACGCGGGTCGTCGAAGACATTGGGCCGCCCGCCCAGTTCAAAAAACGTTGCCCATTGCCGGTCATTATAAGGGACGATGGCAATGAAGCTTTCCTTGGTCGGATAAGGCCGCCGCCGCGGGTTGACCGAGCGTGTATAGCCCATGCGCCCATTGCCGGGGACGAAGGTTTCTCCCCACAGATTTTCTACCATGTTGAACCAGGTGAAGCATTCGAACATCGGTACTTGGACAAACTGCCCGCCTTGTCCGCCCGCGCGCCCAAGCAATGCGGCCATCGTGGCGTTGGCGGCAAACAGGCCGCCCACCTTGTCGGCGACAAGGCTGGGGGAATAGGTTGGCCGTCCGCCATCGCGCTGTTCGCTTAATGCGGCAAAACCCGAAGCGGCTTGAATGAGGTCGTCATATGCCTGCCGCTCGCCATAGGCACCGCCCGCGCCAAAGCCAGCACAGTGCACATATATGATATTGGGGTTGATCGCCTTTACGGCCTCATAGCCAAAGCCAAGCCGTTCGACGCCGGCCATCCGGACATTGTGGATGAACACATCAGCCCCTTCCAACAATGCCTCAAGCACGGCTTTGTCCTCAGGCTTTTTGATGTTGAGGTTGATGGCTTTTTTGTTGCGGTTCAGCGCGGTGAAAATCGGCCCATGCTGCTTGGTGGGTGAATCGCCGCCATGGCGCATCATGTCGCCCGGCGTATTGCCCTCGCTATTTTCGATCTTGATAACCTCGGCGCCCAGATCGGCCAATTGCACCGTCGCATAAGGCCCAAGCACGACCGTGGCCATGTCAACGACCTTGATGCCCTTCAACGGCCCGGTTGGTTCTGTATCCCATGTCAATTTCGGCCATTTCGCCATCTGCGCTCTCCTTATCTCTTGCATAGCCTGCTAGCATATTTAAGCGTGCAGTTAAGAGATAATCGGGAGAGCAACATGGGCAATTTTGAAGCGAGCGCGCCAGTGATCATTGGCGTGGGCGAGGCCAGCCGCAAGACAGTGCCTGGCGAATGGCCTGCCCCACGCGAACTGGCGGGAGCCGCCATCAAGGTTGCACTTGCCGATACCGGGCAGTCGCAAGCCGTTGCCGCAGCAATTGACACTATTGCCGCCATCCGCACATTCGAGGATAGCGGCGTCAGCCTTGGCACTGGCTCTCCCGATAACGCGCCTGAGGCCTTTGGCGCAGCAGGCGGTGTCAGCGTAAAGCGGCTGATCTATGCCGATGTCGGCGGACAAAGCCCGCAGGCAATGTTGAATGAGCTGGCTGGCGACATAAGGCGCGGTACTTGCGAAATGGCGGTGTTGGTCGCGGCAGAAGCGACGGGCACTGCCAAGCGCGCGCGCAAGGCTGGTGTGACTTTGGACTGGAGCTTGCCTTCTGACTCGCCATTCGACAACCGACTGTCCAGCTTCCCGATATTGAGCCGAACCGAAATCCGCCATGGTATTATTTCGATGCCGCTTGCCTACAGCCTGATTGAAAATGCGCGGCGGATGGAGTTGGGCATAAACGCCGATGCGTATGCGCGGGAAATGGCAGCTTTGTGGTCAGCATTCTCTTCAAAGGCCGAAACGCGGACTCACGCGCAATTCCCGGGCAATCGTTCACCCGAAGCGATGCTCAGCGATGACAATGCCAATTACCCGCTGACGGACATCTACCGCCGCTGGCATGTCGCGCAGGACGCAGTTGATCTAGGTGGCGCGATTATTCTGACAAGCGCGGGCAGGGCGCGCGATCTGGGTGTGCCGCAAGACAAATGGGTTTGGCTGGCGGGCGCGGCAGAGGCCGCCGAACCACCATTGGCAGAGCGCGGTGTCATTCACCGATCCGCTGCGCTTGATTTTGCAATTCCGGCGGCACTTGCGCAGGCCGGACTCCAGGCAAGTGACCTTGGGCCCGTCGACATTTACAGCTGTTTTCCCTGCGCGGTGTTCGCTGCGGTCGACACCATGAATGACGCCGCGCGTTCGCTTGGTGATTATACGCTGACCGGCGGGCTCAGCTTCTTCGGTGGGCCGGGCAATGGCTATGGCGTGTATAATATCGCAGCGATGGTCGACGCGCTGCGCCGTGACGGGGCCAAGCCCGCTTTAGTCACGGCCAATGGCGGCGTGATGTCGAAGCAAGCGGTTGGCATTTACACCGCAACGCAGCCCAGCGTTCCGTGGTCCGGCGACGTGGCAAAGGGCTATGCGCCAACACCGCGCGCGCTCGATGACGCGCCCCAGGGCAAGGCGGGGGTGCGCAGCTTTGTGCGACCGGCGGGGAAGTACGGTTTTGGTCCGGCGACAGTGTTACTGGAAACCGAAGGCGGCGCGCGCGCGATGGCGGTGATCGATTGTCCGGTGGATGCCGACCTTGGCAACGCTGTCGTTCACGTCACCCCGGGCGAGAAACGCCATACTGCTGCACTAATTGGATAATTTACGGTTCATCATTCGAACCTTATGCTATACAGCCGTTGGAACCGGAGAAACTCGATGCACATTCTCAAATTGGCTTTCTTTGCCTTTCCTTTGACACTGGCCGCTGCGTGCGGACAAGTGGACAGCACGCCAAAGCCGCTGACCGAGAAACAGAGCGCAATGTTGATGAAGGAACTGAACGGCAAGGTGGCGGGTGCGCCGGTAAATTGCATCAGCGACTTTAACGCCACCAACACTATCCGCGTCAGCGACAACATCCTGCTCTACCGCGTATCGGGCCGGCTGGTGTACCAAAACACCTTACGTTCGGCTTGCAGCGGACTTGCGCGTGACAATGACATCATCGTGTCGGAACAGTTTGGTAGCCAGAAATGCAAAGGCGACATCATCCGCTTGGTGGACCGGACCAGCGGCATGAGCGGGGGCGTATGCAGCCTTGGTGCGTTTGTGCCTTATCGTAGCGAGAAGACCACAGACTAGTTGCACCTCCTGCGATCAGCGGTTCTTGTTCGGGGACAATGGCTGCGCACTTGCGACTTCGCCTCTGGGCTGGCAAAGGAGCGCTTCTAACCGCATTTGAAAGCAAGATAATCCATGTCCGAGATGATCCGTGTCACCCTTCCCGATGGCTCTGCCCGTGAAGTTGCGCGTGGCACTACCCCTGCGGACATTGCCGCCGCGATTGGTCCGGGTTTAGCCAAGGCAGCGATTGCAGCGCGCGTCGATGGCGAATTGCGCGATATCATGCGTCCGATTGAGGCGGATGCCGAACTGGCGTTGGTAACCAACCGTGATGAGGCAGACGCGCTTGAACTCGCCCGGCACGACTTTGCGCATATATTGGCAGAGGCGGTGCAGGCGCTGTTTCCCGGTACGCAAATCACCTTTGGCCCATCGACCGATGACGGTTTTTATTATGACGTCATGGCACCTGCTTCGCGCGGGCCGTTCACAATGGATGATCTGCCCGCGATTGAAGAACAAATGCGTGCAATCATCCGTGCGGACAAGCCGCTGCGCCGTGAAGTCATGGCGCGTGATGCGCTGATTGCGACATGGCAGAATGCGGGCGAAAGTTTCAAGGCGGAATGGGCGGCGGAATTGCCAGAAGGCGAAGAGCTTTCGGTATATTATTCTGGCGATGACTGGATGGACATGTGCCGTGGTCCGCATCTGGCGTCGACGGGTAAGTTGGATCCGTCGGCGTTCAAGCTGACGCGGGTTGCTGGGGCCTATTGGCGCGGTGATCAGAAGAACCCGCAGCTTAGCCGCATTTATGGCACCGGCTGGTTGAACAAAAAACAACTGGACGCGCATTTGGTCCGGTTGGAAGAAGCCGCCAAGCGCGACCACCGTCGGCTTGGGCAAGACATGGACTTGTTCCATTTGCAGCAAGAGGCGCATGGATCGGTATTTTGGCATCCCAATGGTTATTTGATCTGGCGCGAGCTTGAATCCTATATGCGCCGCGCGATTGACGGCGCGGGTTATAAGGAAGTCAAAACGCCGCAAGTTATGGACGCGCGGCAATGGGAGCAATCGGGGCATTGGGGCAAATATCGCGCCAACATGTTCGTGATTCCGGATGAAGTTCCTAATGTCGGTGACGAAGGCCCCGTGATTTCCGGCGATGCCGACTGGATGGCGCTGAAGCCCATGAACTGCCCCGCGCATGTCCTCATTTTCCGTCAAGGTATCAAGTCATATCGCGACTTACCCTTACGCCTTTACGAAAATGGCTGCTGCCACCGTAATGAGCCGCACGGTGCGTTGCATGGCCTGATGCGCGTGCGTCAGTTTACGCAGGATGATGCGCATATCTTCTGCCGCGAAGACCAGATTGTCGAAGAGGTGCAGGCGTTCTGCGCGCTGGCCGACCGGGTCTATAAGGAATTTGGCTTTACCTATTCGATCAAGCTCGCTCTGCGTCCTGAACAACGCTTCGGTTCGGATTCGGATTGGGACAAGGCCGAAAACGAACTGCGCGATGCCGTGGTCCGCGCTGGCCTTGCTACGTCCGAATTTGGTTGGGAAGAACTGCCCGGCGAAGGTGCCTTCTACGCGCCAAAGCTGGAATGGCACCTCACCGACGCGATTGGCCGCACATGGCAGGTTGGCACGATTCAATCCGACCGCGTGCTGCCCGAGCGTCTCGACGCAAGCTATGTTGGTGAGGATGGCGCACGCCACCGCCCCGTCATGTTGCACCGGGCGATTTTCGGCAGCTATGAACGCTTCATCGGCATCTTGATTGAACATTATGCTGGCCGTTTTCCTGTCTGGCTTGCGCCGGTGCAAGCCGTGGTGGCAACGATCACGTCGGAAGCCGATGGCTATGCGCATGATGTGACCGCGAAGTTGAAAGCTGCAGGTATTCGCGTTGATGCGGACACACGTAACGAGAAGATTAACTATAAGGTGCGCGAACATAGCGTTGCCAAGGTGCCGCATTTGTTGGTGGTCGGCATGCGTGAGGCGGAGGAAGGCAAAGTTGCAATCCGTAGCCTTGGTTCCGATGGCCAGCGTATCATGACGCTCGAAGAGGCGATTGCCATGCTTAAGCATGAGGCAACGCCGCCCGATGTGCGTGAAGACGATCTTTAAGGAGATAGCGATGAAAACACTGTCATTGACGCTTGCTGCCGTATTTTTATTGGCAGCTTGCCAGCAACCTGCGGCGGACGAAAACGCCGAAACCCTAGGTTCAACAGCAGATCCGAACGCCAGCTACAATGTCGCGCAAAAGGCCTATGCTGCGGCCAATGACAAGATGCATTCCGGTATGGGCAATATCAATGCCGACGCCGATGTTGCGTTTATGCAGGGCATGATCCCCCACCATATGGGTGCGGTTGACATGGCGAAGGTTGCGCTGGCGCATGGCAAGGACCCCGAAGTGCGCGCGCTTGCGCAAAAGGTCATCGCGGCGCAAGAAGCCGAGATGAAGGACATGCAGGCGTGGCTCGACAAAAAGGGCGCGGCTGCGGAAAAGCCGCTGACCGCGGCTGACCATGCCGCGATGGGACACTGAACATTCAAGACCTGACTGGAATCGCGACCGCGCAGTTATTGCTATTGGCGGCAATGACCTTGGGTGCGGCATATATTCGTGGGCTGACGGGCTTTGGCATGGCAATCATTCTTGTGCCCCTGTTCGGGTTGATTGTTAAGCCGGGTGAAGCGGTGGTTATCGCCATATTGCTTCAGGTGCTGATTGGGCCTGTTGGCTTTAAAGTCATTTACGCCGACGCCCACCGGCAAAGTGCGTTTAGGATTGCTGCTTTTGCAATGTTGGCAACGCCGCTAGGGATATGGCTGTTGATGAACACCAGCCCAGATGTTGCGCGGTTGATGATCGCCGCGATCGCGATTGGGGCGTTTGTGCTTGTTTTATTGCCGCAACGTGGCGCTGTTCGTCCCGGGCCAAAGGAGACGGCGCTTACGGGAACCGCCTCAGGCATATTGACCGGTTTTGCCGCGATGCCGGGGCCGCCCGTCGTGCCCTTTTATCTGCGCCAGCCTATTCCGCCTAAGGAAGCGCGGGCATCCATGATGCTGGTGTTTTTCGCCACCGCGATTGCGGGCACGATATCCGCTTTTCTCCTTGGACTTGCGAACGCGCGTTTATTGTGGCTGTCGCTTTTGCTGTTCCCGTCGGTGCTTGCGGGCAACTGGCTTGGCGCCAAATCCTTTGGCAGGGTGCCGCCGACCTTGTGGCGCAGTTTTGTCGCTGGCGTTCTTGGCCTTGCGGGGCTTTCAGCTGCCCTGCGGTTATTAAGTTAAGGTTTATTTTCCGAACTTGCGCTGCGTTTTGCCATAACGCATTTTGCGTGTGCCAGGCTGGCCTTCGGTGGCGCGGCCCTTGGGGGCAGCAACATGCTGCGGGTGCGGCAGGCCAAGTTCGCTTGCCTCCAGCGACCGGATTTCGTCGCGCAGGCGGCCAGCCTCTTCGAACTCCAGATCGGCGGCAGCAGTACGCATCTTCTTTTCCAGATCATCAATATAGGCCCGTAAATTATGCCCGACGAGGTTGTTAGCACCATCGGCGTCTATCTCGACAAGCATCGAATCGCGGCTGGCGGTGTCGGCAACGATATCATGAATGTCGCGCTTGATCGTGGCTGGGGTGATCCCATGTTCGATATTGTACGCATGCTGCTTTTCACGGCGGCGGTCGGTTTCGCGGATGGCGAGCTCCATGCTGCCGGTCATACGGTCGGCATATAGAATGACGCGGCCTTCGACATTGCGCGCCGCGCGGCCGATGGTCTGGATTAATGATGTTTCGCTGCGCAGGAAACCTTCTTTGTCGGCATCCAATATCGCGACTAGCGCGCATTCGGGAATATCGAGACCTTCCCGCAGCAAGTTGATGCCCACCAGCACGTCATAGACGCCGCGCCGCAGATCACGGATCAGTTCAATGCGCTCCAAAGTCTCAACGTCGCTGTGCATATATCGCACGCGCAGCCCGGCCTCATGCATGAACTCGGTCAGGTCCTCCGCCATCCGCTTGGTCAGTGTGGTGACCAACGTGCGGAAGCCCGCCTCTGCCGTTTTGCGGCATTCGTTTATGCAATCCTGCACTTGGTCTTCGACGGGTTTGATCTCGACCGGTGGGTCAATAAGTCCAGTTGGACGAATGATCTGTTCGGCAAATACGCCGCCAGATTGCTCCATTTCCCACCCGCCCGGCGTTGCCGAAACGCACACGGTTTGCGGGCGCATAATGTCCCATTCGTTGAAACGCAGTGGGCGGTTGTCGATGCAAGACGGCAGGCGGAAACCATATTCGGCCAATGTCAGCTTGCGCCGATGGTCGCCCTTGGCCATTGCGCCGATTTGCGGAACCGTCTGGTGGCTTTCGTCAACGAACAAAAGCGCATTGTCGGGCAGATATTCAAACAAGGTCGGTGGCGGCTCACCCGGCAAGCGGCCGGTTAGAAAGCGCGAATAATTTTCGATGCCAGCGCAAGACCCCGTCGCGGCAATCATCTCAAGATCGAAATTGGTCCGCTCCTCTAACCGCTGCGCCTCAAGCAATTTGCCTTCGGAAACAAGCTCCTTCAACCGCTCAGTCAGCTCAAAGCGGATCGCTTCGCTGGCCTGCTTCATCGTTGGACCGGGGGTGACATAATGGCTGTTGGCGTAGACGCGCACGCTGTTCAACTTCGCGCCGGTATGGCCCGTCAGCGGGTCGAATTCGGAAATTTCCTCAATCTCGTCGCCAAAGAAACTGACGCGCCACGCGGTATCTTCATAATGCGATGGGAATATTTCGAGATTGTCGCCGCGCACGCGGAAATTACCACGGGCAAAGGCCATGTCGTTGCGCTTATATTGAAGCGCAACAAGCTTGCGGATCAATTCACGCTGATCCACGCTTTCGCCTTTTTTCAGGTCGAAAATCATCGCAGAATATGTTTCGACAGAGCCGATGCCGTAAATGCACGACACCGATGCGACAATGATCACGTCGTCGCGTTCCAGCAAAGACCGAGTCGCCGAATGGCGCATCCGGTCAATCGCCTCGTTTACGCTCGATTCCTTTTCGATATAGGTGTCGCTACGCGGCACATAGGCCTCAGGCTGATAATAGTCATAATAAGAGACGAAATATTCCACCGCATTGTCGGGGAAGAAGCTTTTAAATTCGCCATAAAGCTGCGCCGCCAATATCTTGTTTGGCGCAAGGATAAGCGCCGGACGCTGCAATTTTTCAATGACTTGCGCTACGGTATAGGTCTTACCCGATCCGGTGACGCCCAATAGAACCTGATTCTTTTCCCCCGTCAGTGCCGTATCAACAAGTTCGCGAATGGCGGTCGGCTGGTCTCCTGCCGGCGCATAATCCGACACGATCCTAAACGGCCTGCCCCCCTCCAACTTGGACGGGCGTTCCGGGCGGTGCGGGGTGAAGGTGCCAACCGTATCCGGTTCTTCCAGCCCACGGCGGATGATGAGCTCTGACATGTTCGCTATATGTGCTTTGCACGCAGCAAGGGCAAGAGGCGTGCCCAGGAATGCGGCCCGACGCCCCAAATTTACTTTCCTATACGGCAGATATTTGTTTTATCTTTCGCCAGGAATAAGGAACGTAATGGCGGTGCGATCAATACAGACGCAACGGAGGTTTATCTTGGCGGTATTCGCGGCGAAAGCGAACGTTTTAGGCGATATGTATGAACCTGTGACCTAGTATGACTTTTCAACGGCATTTTTAATCGCTGTTGCCTTTTCAAGCAGTCGGCGACACTAATCTGATAGGGATAGACGAGAGGGTAGTTTAATGCATAAATTCTTCCTGATGAGCGCAGTCAAGATGACCGGCAAGATCGAAGGAAAACGCGTCGGAGACTGCCCCGCATGAAAATGGTTATGACACAGGCGGTGTTGCCCGCAATGGCCCTGCTGGTGTTGGCATCTTGCGCCGACAACAGCGCGGATAAAGACGGCAACGGCATCATCGACAGCCAAGAGCGCGCGGCCGAAATGGACTATGATGCGTTCATTCCGATGAAGGCCGGGCTTTGGGAAACCAATTTCATTTTTGCGGACATCGATGTTCCGACGCTGGGTAAAGCAGAAAAGCAGCAGATCATGGACGAACTGGCGAAAAGCGCCTCCAGCCAAAGTTGCTTGACCGATGCCGACGCGAAAAAGCCTGGTGCGGATTTCTTTGGCGGCGATGGCGCTGAAAAATGCATTTACAGGGCATTTGATGTTTCCGGACAAAATGTGCGCATGAAATTGTCTTGCGCCATGGATAGCATGGGCAGCGTGGACATGGAACTTGCCGGCGTCATGGGCGAAACTGAATTCAATTATGACAGCACATTAAATGTCCGCCTGCCTATGGTCGGAAAAGTCACCATGCAGGGCCAGGCAAGGGGCAAATATATGGGTGCCTGCCCCGCGTCATGATGCATCTGCGCCGCTTAAGGTTGGTCTGCGCAACGTTTGCGGCAGTGATGGCTTCGGGATGCGCAACGACCGGCTGGGCGGAAACGCTGTCTGGCCAAGCCAATATCCGGCCTGCAGTGGTTAAAGTCGATTTCACATCGGACAGCATCAACCCCACGATAGTCGAAGGCGATGCCGGCATTGCGGGGCGGGCCGTGACCATAGATGATCCGGCGCGGGTCGCGTCTATTTCAAAACTGGTCCTCGCCATTGGCGTGATGCGACTCCTGGAGCAAGGCAAGCTTGATCTCGACCGCGACGTGAATGACTATCTGGGTTGGCGGGTGCGCAATCCGGCCTTTCCGGATACACCGATTACCTTGCGCGCGTTGTTATCGCATCAAAGCGGTTTGCGTGACTCTGTGGATTATATTGTGCCGCTTGATGGCAGTCTTGAGGCCGTGCTTGTCGACCCAAAGGCATGGGAACTGGACCATGTACCGGGCACGTATTTTTCTTACGCCAATATCAATTCGCCGTTGATTGCGGCGGTGATGGAGGGGGCAACGGGTCGGCGTTCAGCCCGCAGGGCGGCTTACGTATTTCGGCGGGCGATCTGGCAAAAATCGGTCAATTGCTGTTGCGCGATGGCGCACCTTTATTGTCGCCTAAAAGCTTTGCGCAGATGATTGGTCCTGTCTGGACCTTTGACGGCAAAAATGGCGATGATGATAAAGGCTATTTCATGGCTTATGGTCTTGGCGTGCATTGGTTGACCGACAAGGCCGGCCATCGCTGGTTCGGCCATGTGGGGGAGGCGTATTCGCTGCGTGCTGGCTTTTGGATCAACCCTGCAGAACGCAAGGGCTTTTATCGTTACGTAACTATGGTCGATGAATTTTCCACCGTTGGGCATTGCTTTGATCGGTGCCCATGATAGCGTGGACGACAGATAACGAAAAACTGGGATAACAGGGGAAAGTAAGATGATTAAGAGAGCTATTTTGGGCGCATTGTTGGCCAGCGCGTTGGTCGTAACGCCAGCAGCCGCGCAGCCAGATTACGCAGACTCGATTAAGGCGGATTATGACAATTCGCTGGCGAGCCTGTGGGACCATTTCCATCGCAACCCCGAATTGTCATTCCGCGAATTTAAGACGGGTGCGCGTATGGCGCAGGAACTGCGCGCCGTACCCGGCATGGTTGTCACTGAGAAAGTCGGCGGCACCGGCGTCGTTGGCATGTTGAAAAACGGTGATGGGCCAGTCGTTCTGGTACGCGCGGACATGGATGGCTTGCCTGTGCAAGAACGCTCCGGTCTTGCCAATGCGTCCACAGTGAAACAGGTCGGGGTCGATGGCCTTGAAATGCCTGTAATGCATGCCTGCGGGCATGATGTGCATATCACCGCATTGGTGGGCACAGCGCGCCAGTTGGCGAGGATGAAAGATCGTTGGAAGGGGACCGTATTGTTCATCGTCCAGCCTGCCGAAGAACGCGTCGGTGGCGCAAAGGCGATGATAGAAGACGGGCTCTATACCCGTTTTCCAAAGCCGGATTATGCATTGGCCTTCCATGTCGCTGCAGAGCTTGAGGTCGGTAAAATCTCGGCATCAGAAGGTATTCAATATTCGTCGGCGGACAGCGTTGATATTCGCGTCCCCGGCATTGCTACCCATGGCGCAGCGCCCCATTTGGGCCGCGACCCGGTCTATATTGCCTCGCAGATCGTTGTCGGTCTTCAATCGATCATCAGCCGCGAAAAGGGACCATTGGCCCCCGGCGTGATTACCGTTGGCGCTTTCCATGCCGGAACAAAGCATAACATCATCTCCGAATATGCAGACTTGCAGGTAACGGTGCGTTCCAACAGTCAGGCGGTGCGCGACCAGCTCATTGCGTCCGTTGAACGCGTCGCCAAGGGCATTGGCGCGGCACATGGCTTGCCCGCAGACAGGTTGCCGATTGTTACAGTGACGGAAAGTACGCCGGTCACGGTAAATGATGGCGCGCTTGCCCGCCGCTTGAACGGGGCTATTGCCGATGCCTTGGGTAAGGATGTGGTGACACCATTCCGTCAGACGACAATGGGCGCGGAAGACTTCGCTTTCTTCGTGGATCAGAAACATGGCATTCCGGGCTATTATTTCGCGGTTGGCGGGACGAAGCCTGAATGGATCGCGGCAGCAAAGAATGGCGGATCGCCAGTGGCTGGCCACCATTCACCTTTGTTCAAAATTGATCCGGAACCATCTGTACGGCTGGGGATTGAGGCAACGACCGCTGCGGTGCTCAATTTGCTTGGGCCAAGCAAAAACTGATCGGCTGGCCAAGCAGAGTATAGGGAAAGCCATTATGGCGCGCAAAATTCGCGATCATTACGAAGCGGACGAAGTTTCGGCGGAGCCAGAATTAAGCTGCTGGCTCTGCGCGCGCCCAATGGGTGATGTGACCGAATGGCATCATCCCGTGCCGAAAAGCCGGGGCGGGAAAGAGCGGCAACCGGTGCACCCGATCTGCCACCGGACCATCCATGCCAATTTCACCAACAGCGATCTTGAAAAGCGCTTCGCCACTGTCGACGCTTTATTGGCGCATGACGAAATCGGGCGGTTTGTCGACTGGATAGCCAACAAACCGCCCGACTTTAACGCACCGACCAAAGACCGGCGTTAATCAAATCTGCACCTGTGATTGGCCGTCATCTTTGGTCTTCCAGAGGGAAAACAGAATGCCGCCGAGGATAAGCGCGAAGGTGACGACAAGGCTTAAGACAGGTGGGAACTTGCTGCCGCCCATGAGGAAGTCAGACACGAAGATCTTTGAACCAATGAAGACCAAAACAAGCGCCAGCGCATATTTGAGATAGTGAAAGCGATGGACCATAGCTGCCAACGCAAAATACAATGCACGCAGGCCCAAGATCGCCATGATGTTCGACGTGTAGACTATAAAGGTATCGGTCGTGATCGCAAAGATTGCTGGAACCGAGTCGACTGCAAACACCAAGTCGGCAAGGTTGATGACCACCAGCGCCAAGAACAAGGGAGTGGCTGCACGCACCATCTTGCCGGTCTTGTCGTCGGGCACGTTTACAAAGAACTTCTCATTATGAAGCTCTTTGGTCACGCGCATATGCGTTGAGATATATTTGACCACCGGATTGTTAGCGACGTCCATTTCCTGATCGCCAGAAAACAGCATCTTGATACCAGTTCCAATGAGGAAGGCCGCGAAGATATACAGCGTCCAATAATATTCCTGCACAATGGCTGCGCCAGCGGCAATCATCAGGCCGCGCAAGACGATGACGGCGATAATGCCCCATAGCAATGCCCGGTACTGGTACTTGCGTGGAATTGCGAAGAAGGTGAAAATCAGGCTGATGACAAAGACATTATCAATCGACAGCGCCTTTTCGATGAAAAAGCCGGTGTAATATTGCATGCCCATCTCGGCGCCCTTTTGGAACCAGACCCATAGGCCGAAGAGCATCGCGATACTGATATAGAAAACGGACAGCCTCAGGCTTTCGGCGATGCCCATTTCCTTGTCCTCCTTGTGCAAGATGCCGAGGTCAAAGGCTGTCAACGCGACGACAAGACCGAGAAAAGCGAGCCAAAACCAGACGGGTGTCCCCAACCAGTCCATTGTCAAAAATTCCATGAAATATTCCCTGTTTTACGTAATGCCATGCACCATGCGGACGAAAATTCGCGTGGTGGCTAAGTTTCAAATTTTAGATTTTATTAAGACGCAATGGCCGCCGCAACGATGCCTTGGCGTGGCCTTCAAGACGATCCTTGATTGCCAGTTTAAGCCGTTTCAGCCTTTGAACGCGAAAAATATCTGGCCAACGCCGGTTGATTTCGGCGCGCAATTCGCGGTCAATCTTCTGGTGATATTGCATCAATCGAAATGACGAAAAAGTCATAGCGCATCCTCTTTGAACATAGTTTAAGTTCAATCGGATGTTCCGGGCATGGCTAAGCGTATTTCGGGGGGTTTGAAGACCGCCTGACCACAGCACCGGAAACATCCGATGCGGCCGACATCACGTTCCTTCCGAAGAAGCGAAGCGCCAGAGGGGCCCGGTCCGCCAAAACACTATGCGGCGATTCAGTCCGAATTGCAAGACGATTGCTACCCAAGAAACTCGCCTCGTCGAGTTAATCCCTCAACAGGTCGTTGATTGCGGTCTTTGCACGGGTCTGCGCATCGACGCGTTTGACGATGACGGCACAGGACAAATTGGGTCCGGGGCTGCCATCGGGCAGAGCCTTGCCGGGGATCGATCCTGGCACCACGACCGAGTAAGCGGGGACCCGGCCAACAAATATCTCGCCAGTCGTACGATCGATAATCTTGCTAGTTGAACTGATGAACACGCCCATGGACAGTACGGCACCTTCTTCGACGATCACGCCTTCGACAACCTCCGACCGCGCACCAATGAAGCAATTGTCTTCGATGATCACTGGCCCAGCCTGAAGTGGTTCCAAAACGCCGCCAATGCCAACGCCACCGGACAAATGCACATTCTTGCCGATTTGCGCGCAACTGCCGACGGTGGCCCATGTATCGACCATCGTCCCATCATCGACGCGCGCGCCAATGTTGACAAAGCTAGGCATCAGGATGACGTTTTTGCCGACATAGCTGCCATGTCGGGCGACGGCCCCGGGCACGACGCGGAAACCAGCATTGCGGAAACGGTCGGCGTCCCAACCGCCGAATTTCGAAGGCACCTTGTCATACGCAGGCGCACCGGACGCGCCACCATCCACCAAAACATTGTCATTCAGGCGGAACGACAAAAGCACGGCTTTTTTCAAATACTGGTGGACCTGCCAACTGCCCGACAGCTTCTCAGCCACGCGGAGCGACCCGTCATCTAGGCCAGCTAAGGCGGTCTGCACCGCGTCGCGCACTTCGCCTTTGGTAGCGCTGGAAATGCTGTCGCGTGCGTCCCATGCAGCATCAATGATCGTGGCAAGTTGGTCAGTCATATCGTTCTTTCAATGGCGTGGAGTGAGGAAAGCCATGCGCTTACGTCGGCAATCTCATGATCAATAAATGCTTCTGCACCGCTGCTATCAGCTTCGATGTCGTGGTTCACCCAAATAGTTGTCATGCCCAAGGCCTTGGCCGGACCAAGATTATGGGCCGAATCCTCGACAAAAAGGGCTCGGGTCGGATCGATATGTAGCTCTGTACACAGCCTGTCATAACTCGCAGATGCAGGCTTTGGCAGATGCTGCATCCGGTGAATGTCGAATATATCCTCAAACACGCCATCAAGGCCGCGCGCGGTCAGAACCCGCTGCGCATAAGGTGCATCTGCGTTCGTGAAAATCAACTTGCGCCCCGGTAAAGCTTCGATCTGGCCGCGCAAATCGGCGGCAGGCTGCAATAGGGTCATGTCAACATCATGGACGAAATCAAGATAGCCATGCGGGTCGACCGCATGTTCGGTCATCAATCCACCCAGCGTGGTTCCATATTTCTTCCAATAAGCGTGACGAATTTGGTGCGCAGCGTCGGAATCGATGTTGAAAAACCGTTCAACATATAGCGCGATTCGGTCCCGAACTTGCGCCATAATATTCGCATCTGGCCCATAAAGGGTCAGGTCTAGATCAAAAATCCAATTGTCGATGTTACTGAAATGTAAATGCATGTAGTCACCTAGCCAGAAACACATCTTTACTCAACGGCGACGTTAAGATTAGCGAAAGCGAATCGGGCTTAAGTAGAAATTCAATCGCTGAAAGTGGTATTTTTATGCATCAACCACGCATTGGTCGTAAAATTGCGATCGGCAGCTCCGTCATTTTCGTACTCGCGCTGTCTGCTTGCGGCGGAGGCGGGGTAGGTTCGACGCCCGCGCCGCCTCCCCCGACAGCGGGCGTGCCACCAGCGCCTCCAGCAACACCGCCTGCGCCGCCGCCACCTCCGCCTCCTCCGCCAACGATAAGTTTCGCGACTGCGGAATATCTCCGCTCAGATGGCCCGAATTTTCACCGGGCGATCACGGCCTATCAAGCGGGTGCCAGTGGTCGCGGTGTCACCGTTGGTATAATTGATTCAGGGATTGATCCAAATAGCCATGAGTTTGCGGGTCGGATCCATGCACAATCGGGGGATGTAACGGGCGCGGATCGGCCGCTTGGCGACGAAGATGGTCACGGCACAAGCGTTTCGCGCGTTTTGGCTGCCGCCAAAGATGATCGCGACGTCCACGGCATGGCGTTTGACGCCACAATATTGGCGTTGCGTGCCGATCAAGCGGGAAGCTGCGCCCCGACGGCCCAGAGTGTGGATGAAGCTGGGTGTTCGTTCTTCGATTCTGCAATTACCGCCGGTGTTGACCGCGCGGTGGTCAACAACGCGCGCGTCATTAACATTTCGCTCGGTGGCGCGGGCGGCGCGAGTAGCGCGCTGCGCACTGCGATAGGTCGTGCAACATCAGCTGGCGTTGTGGTGGTCGTATCAGCAGGAAATGAGGGCGATGAATTAGATCCCGCATTTGACCCGAATAGCCCAAGCCCCTTTGCACAATCCTTATTGGCCAATGGCAACGGGCTTGTCATCATTGCCACTGCTGTTGATGACAGTAATATCATAACAAAATTCAGCAACAAGGCAGGGGTTGCGCAGAACGCGGTGTTGTCGGCTTTAGGCCAAGGCATTTGCTGCGAATATCGCAACGACACTATTTACCGCTTAGTTGCGAATGATGGGACCTCTGTGCGGGTGTTCAATGGCACGTCTTATTCAGCGCCACAGATCGCTGGTGCCGCAGCTTTGTTGGCGCAAGCCTTTCCCAACTTAACCGGGGCACAGATTGTGAACCTGCTGCTGACATCGGCGCGTGACGCCGGAGAACCCGGCACTGACGCGCTTTACGGGCGCGGCATATTGGATATTGGACGCGCCTTTGCGCCAGCGGGAACAACGTCGCTGGCCGGCACAAACACCGCCGTTGCGTTGAACGGAAATAGCGGGACAACATCTGCGGCCATGGGTGATGCCGCCTTGTCCCCCATGTCCGCAAATGCGGTGGTGTTGGACAGCTATGGCCGTGCGTATGACATCAACATTGCCGATGGGATAAGCGCAAGCGCGCCGCGCCTTCTGCTGGCGGCTGCTCTGGTGGATCAGGGACGGTCCGTCAGTCTATCGCGCGGAACAACCGAACTCGCCTTTTCCATCAGCGCCAGCGACGCTGGAGGCGCGCGCCTTTCGCAATTGCTTCTGTCATATGGGCAGCAGAATCAAGCGCGTATTTTGGCGGGCCGCGTCAGCGCCGCCATTGCACGCGACACCCGGTTTAGCCTTAGCATCCACCAAACCGCTGCTGGCCAAGTCGCGGCATTGCAGGGCAGCTCGGGGGCTGCATTTCTAACCGCCACCGATGCGCAGATGGACGGCGGGTTCGAACGTGCACCGGGTCAGTCGTTTGCCTTGCGCCATCAACTTGGGCGCTTTGGCCTGACAGGAAGCGTTGAGGCAGGCCAGGCACGTGTGTTCGAACGCCGTGGCGCGGCGTTTTTGACCAACCCAAACAACCGTTACCCCTATTCCTCTGTCGGTGTGTCGCTCGACCGTCAGATTGGCCCTGCTAAATTCGCCGTTGGTGCAAATTGGATGCGCGAAGACGAAACCGTACTTGGCGCTCGGTTCGCCAACTTCATTGGCCAAAATGGCGCGCGCAGCTTGTTTGTCGACGGCAGGGGTGATGTCCCACTGATTGGCGCATGGTCGCTTGGCGCAAGCTGGCGGCACGGTTGGACCACCGCCAATGCTGGCGCAGCACTAACGGCGCGAAGCGCGCTGCAAAGCAATGCCTTTTCGCTGGACCTGTCGGGCGCTCATGTGTTGACGCGCGGTGACCGCATTGCGTTGCGCATCGCGCAGCCCTTGCGCGTCACACATGGCGGGTTGGCGCTGTATCTACCTGTGGCGTATGATTATGCGACGCTTGGGACGACATTTGCGGTCCGCCAGATTGCGCTGGCACCAAAGGGGCAGGAGATTGCCAGCGAGCTTATATGGGGCGTGCCGATATATGGCGGCCATTTCTCGTCAAATCTGTTCTGGCGGCAGGAACTGGGGCATTTTGAAAATGCGCCTGATGATGTCGGCATTGCCTTGCGGCTGCAATTTGACTTTTAAACGGTGAAGCTTTCGCCGCAGCCGCAACTTCCCGTCGCATTGGGGTTGGTAAACACAAAGCCTGCGGCGAATTCATCCTCGACCCAATCCATGATTGAACCAACGAGATACAGCACGGAGCCGCCGTCGATATACAGCACGCCGCCCGATGTTTCGATCTTTTCGTCGAACGCGACGGCTTGCATCACATAATCGACCGAATAAGCAAGCCCGGAACAGCCACGGCGCGGGGTGGACAGCTTCACGCCAATTGCCCCTTCGGGTGCTTTGGACATCAGTTCGGCAATGCGCGCTTCGGATGCGGCTGTGAGCATAACTGCCGCAGGGCGTGCGCGTGTTTTTATATCAGTCATAACATTCCAAGCTCCAAACGGGCTTCATCAGTCATATTGGCTGGGCTCCATGCGGGCTCCCAAACTAGGTTCACTTCGGCGTCGCCGATGCCGGGCACCGCGCCCACGCGCAGCTCAACTTCGCCAGGCATCGATTCTGCAACCGGGCAATTCGGCGTCGTCAGTGTCATCGAAACGACAGCATGGCCATCATTGATCTCGACATTATAAATCAGGCCAAGGTCGTAAATGTTCACCGGAATTTCGGGGTCATAAATTTCCTTGAGCGCCGCAATCACCGCCTCGTACAAATCGCCATCAGGCTCGCTTTGCGCAGGCGCAGGGGGCTTTTGCGCAAGGAAGCCGTCAAGATAGTCCTTCTTGCGCTCGGACGTATCAGTTGCGCTTTCGACCCGCGCTTTTGGGGGTTTCTCTACGCTGTCAACTTCTTGTATGCGGATGTTCTCGTTCATCCAAAAATCCTCTTCACCCGTGCAAGGCCGCGCACCAACGCCGCGACATCATCTTTGTCATTATAAATACCAAAACTCGCCCGCGCGGTGGCGGGCACGCCTAAATGGTCCATCAACGGCTGCGCACAATGGTGGCCAGCGCGAATGGCGACATTTTCTTCATCCAATATTGTCCCGATGTCATGCGGATGCACGCCCTCCATTGAAAAAGAGACAATCCCCGCAGATTGTTCAGGGCCATATAAAGTGATTGCGTTGATCGCGCGCAAGGCATCGCGCGTCTGTGCAGCCAACGCGCTTTCATGCGCGAAAATGGCTTCTGGGCCAAAGCTGTCGATGAAGTCGATGGCGGCGTGCAGGCCAATCACCTCAATGATCATCGGCGTTCCCGCCTCAAACCGCGAAGGCGCAGGGGCGTAGGTCGTCTTTTCAAACGTCACCCGGTCAATCATCGCGCCGCCGCCCTGATAAGGGGGCATCGCATTCAGCGTTTCGGCCTTTGCCCACAACACGCCAAGTCCGGTTGGGCCATATAACTTGTGCCCCGACATGACATAGAAATCGCAATCCAACGCCGCCATGTCCAGATGCATGCGCGGTGCGGCCTGACAGCCGTCGAGCATCAGCTTTGCGCCGACGGCATGCGCGGCGTTCGCGGCCCGGCGGGCGTCAAGCACCGAGCCAAGCACGTTCGACACATGCGAAACCGCTACTAATTTATGTGCGGGCGTTAAATGCGACTCCAACCAGTCAAGGTCGATTTGGCCGTCCTCGGTCAACGGACAGACATCGATATGCGCCCCAACCTTCTCGGCAAGCATTTGCCACGGAACGATGTTGCTGTGATGCTCCAATTGGCTGAGCATGATGCGGTCGCTCGCCGCCAGGTTCGCCGTTCCCCAGCTTTGCACGACGAGGTTGATGCCCTCGGTCGCACCGCGTACGAAAACAATTTCATCGGACGAAGCCGCGCCCATGAAGCGCGCCACACGGGCTCGTGCTGCCTCAAACGCAACGGTCATATTCGCCGACCGCGCATAGACGCCGCGATGGACGGTGGCATAATCCACGCCGCCCGCACGCATCATCGCGTCGAGCACGACCTGCGGTTTTTGGGCTGTCGCGGCTGTGTCGAGATAATGCCAGTTGTTAGCAAGGCCGGGGAATTGGTCGCGGATGTTCCCAGCCTGCACAAGGGGCGATATGGCGTTAATCGCACTCACACCAAATCCCCTAATTTCTTCAGCGCCGCCTCAGTTAGCATTTCTTCATCTGCCGCACCTTCAAACACGCCGGCGACAAATGCCTGCAACATCAACTTCT
>Ga0247843_1004534_pt1 | contig 20596 bp, 16 predicted proteins | sample LaCruzMarch2017__FD_192420 | JGI IMG/M metagenome (GOLD analysis project Ga0247843, IMG submission 192420) | Freshwater microbial communities from meromictic Lake La Cruz, Castile-La Mancha, Spain - LaCruzMarch2017_8m | ecosystem: Environmental > Aquatic > Freshwater > Lake | place: Spain...
TAAGGCAACGGGGGCATCTTTCGGGTGTATTACACATCAGGTAGGTTATTTAGGTTCTTGGTAAAACAAAAATAACACCCCGATTGTCCCTTACAAAATCAGCACCATAATTGGCGCACTACCAAAAAATAGACATTGGCATAGCTGCCCATGGCTTCAACGCGAACAATGTCGGACACCGGAAAAAGCAAAACCCCTTCCAAAGTAGCAATCGGAATTTTCTTTACTTTCTCCCGCTCATCCCGCATCAGTTTCAGAAATCGTTGTAAATCTTCTCCGGCGGCAGTAGGCTGTTGTTCCAGTTTCTTTTCCAATACCTGATTCTGTTCGGCTATGAGTCGTTCATTTTCTGTAAGGCGTTGCATTGCTAATTCCTGTGCTTCTTTGCTTTCTACACGCAACATATTGATACGATCAATGAGCGCAAACGTCAACAGCGTTGACTGAAATAAAATCCCGATATGATAGCCGTAGTAAGTAATGATATGGTCAAAAGAAAGGATATTAAATAAGGTCAAAACGATGAGCAGTATTTCTAAAATGTAAAAACCCCACCCCAAAAGATAAAAACGGGCAGGACGAAAACCGCGCCGATACAGCCAAAATCCGACAATCAGATAGAACAAGAACGTAATTAAAACAACGATATTAAAAACCATTTCGGCTTTTTGAATCCCAATTAATTTTGCAAATACAACAAGCACTGCCAACGCTCCCAATCCCTGAAACAGACGATGCAACTGAGGTAATACATTTTTGATATTCAAAAAAGAAACTGAAAACCCAATACTCGTCAGAAGCGCGCATAATCGAATCAGGCTCGCATTGATTCCGTTGTTCATGTAAGGCATTTCACGCCAAAGAAAATCGAACAAATACCCTTCAAAACTCAGAAAAGTAAGGGTAGAAAAAACTACGTGCAGGGCGTAAAGTAAATACGTTCGCTCTTTTAAGGTAAAATACATAAAAAAGCTAAACAGGATAATCAACAACATAACCCCCATTACAAACGCATTGATCAACGTTTCCCGATATACTCAGTTCATGAGCGGCCTGATGGTGCCCAATTCAATTTGGGAGACCAACCCATTCATATCTTTCAGGCCGACATACAGGTATTTCGGGTGTTTTCCTAAGTTCAATACTACACTGTTGAGAGAAAAATAACGACGTTCAAAAGGGCGCAAAGCACCGGTTTCCATAAAATAGGTAGTGTCCTCACTTACCACATAGGAATCAATATAATCAATATCCTGCGCTAAAAACAGGGCGTAGATAACTTCATCGGTTCGATTTTGTATATCAAACTTGAACCATATACGTGAAGGTGAAAAACCGAGGTTGATAATTTTGTCGGGGATTTTCAAAAACTTTGTATCGGGAATTTGGGCAACCTCCAAATACGAAAGTTCGTTGGTGCTATCCACAAAGTACCCGGCATCTCCGCCGATTTCCGTCAATTGTTTAGGGTCCCAATAAACCAATTTTGAGGGTTGAGCCCGGCAACAATAGATACCTAAAAAAAACAAGAGTGTGGGCAGGGTAAACTTCATCTTTTAATAGGTTGGTAAGCAGCGAGGGGAATTTAACAAAGATGCGTGTTTTTAGGGCATTAATCAATACCAAAAAGGCAGTTTTTTTGACCGCTTGATAACTTTTTGACCCTAAAATGGTACATTCTGACATGCCTAACAGCATTTGCTTACCAATTATGATAGTGCGAGCCTCTCCGCTCATACTATCAGTGTTTACCAAGTACCTCTTTCAAAAAACTATCCGATTCGCGAAACACTCCTTCTAAATCTTTGGAGGTAAAATGCGAAGCAATGACGTGATCACCCGTATTGGGAAGCGCCACTTTTCTTTTTAAAGAAGCAGGCGTACCGAGTTCATCAAAAGCCTTCAGCATTTCTTCAACCGATACCACTTTGTCCTGGTTTTCTTCATCCTTGTAATAATAAGCCATAAAAACAGGCATTTTTATTTTGGCAAAAACCGCCGGCTGTACGATGGCATCCATGGTTTTTTGAAGCGTTAATACCCCGTTGGTATGGTAACGCGTCAGCCAATAATTAGCGCGGTCGGGAGAATATTGCGTAATATCACGGTGAGTTCCGCCAATTTGATATAAAAGTTGCTCGCCCCAAGGCCCTGTGGCCAATGACAGTCCATTGACTTTAAAACAGGGAGAATACAGCATCAGGGCTTTGATTTCGGGATGTTCTGATGCTAAATAAGTACTCAAAAGTGCTCCTGCCGAGCACCCGATTAAGATAACACTATCGCCCAAGGCTTCACCAACGGCCAATGCGTACTTGGCACTTTCCATAAAATTTTCGGGGGTCAATTTTTCAAACGCATTCGGGTCTTTTACGCCCGCATCGTAGAGGCGAGCCAAATACAGATTGCAGCCGTATTTTTTCGCCAATTGTTTATGAATGGGATCCCCCTCAGCCCACGTTGCTCCAAAACCGTGGATATAAACAATGCTGTATTTCGTCTTTTGTTTTTTAGCCGTATCTGCCCAAATGATTCCGGCTTCATTATCGGGTTTCAGGCCGTATTTGGCTTCGGAAGTTTGGATGTCCTTTTCCAGTTGAACCACATCCGAAGTAATCGTCGGGAGAGTGGGGTTAAACATAGCTTTGTCGGAACGGGGGCCCGCCAAATAAACGAAAACAAGCCCCACTATGGCAATGCCCGTCCATTTTAAATTTTTTTTCATTCGATTTCTTTGGTTATTTTACTTCTTCATAGTCATCAAACTCTTCTTCATCATCGTCTTCCCACTCTTCATCATCCTCCCAGTCATCGTCATCAAACAAACCGTCCAATGGCCCTATATAATCATAATTACCTTCTCCCACTGTTTTTTCCAATTGGGCTCTGATGGCTCTCACGTTGTCGTAAGGCCCAGGCGTCAACTTTGGCCTGCCATTGTCCCCAAATTCCAACTCTATTAATTCTACCCGTTCGTCGTCTTCTTCTAAAATGTACTGCGTGATTTGCCAATCTTTGTCCCAAGGTTTAAAACCTAAATCTTCAGCGTACCCAATAGCCCCGTAAATGATGTTATGTACCAACACATACGCAACAGGTTCATTATTTTGCATTGAAAACAAGTGTTCCACTTTTTCTTCATATTCTGCTTCCGTCACGTTAAATTGATAAGCTGTTTGTTTCAATCCAAGACAAAAAATATCTACTAAAAAAGAGCCCCAAGTAATGGTACCTCCGGCGTGAATGCGTGATACCACAATAGAGGCTAATCCCGTATCTTGGTAGTCGGGATTTATCCAACATTCGTGGATTGGAAGTTTACGGGCGTTACCCTGTATAAGATAACTTTTGGGACTAAGTGAAGGCTGTACAACAGCCGTACTCTTCTTTTTCTTTTTGCTCATAATTGTTCTGAATTTTTGTAAAAGTAAAGAAACAGTCTTACCTGAACTTCGCCAAATTAATTTGATAGGTTAGTAAGTTCTTGTTATTTTTTGCTTTGACAACAAAAACTTTCCCACTATGCGTTTCTACTTAACGATTCCATTTTTCATTCTTACTTTATCAATTTTTGCCCAAACAGACATCCCTCTACCCGAACACCCTCGTCCCGATTGGCAACGCTCCAATTGGCTCAATCTCAACGGGGATTGGTCATTTCAGTTTGACAAAGAAGATGTAGGCTTAAAAAAAGGCTGGGCCAAAGGCACTCAAAAATTTCCTTTGACCATCAAAGTGCCCTTCCCGTGGGGCTCAAAGCTGTCGGGTGTGAAAGATGAGGCCGACATTGCCTGGTACCAACGCACCGTAACCGTTCCCAAAGAATGGAAAGGTCAACGCGTGTTTGTGGTCATTGGCGCAAGCGATTACAAAACTACCGTCTGGTTGGACGGCAAAGAATTGGGCAGTTTTGAAGGCGGCTACGTTCCCTTTGAATTTGAACTCTCTTCCCTCGGCTTAAAAGCCGGGGCTATGCAGAAATTGGTCATTCGCGTAGACGACAAACGGCGCGATTATGCACTGTACGGTAAACAGGGCTACGGCAATGCCCGTGGTATATGGCAAACCATTTACTTGGAAGCTCGCGCTAAAGATTACTTAGAAACGCTGCATTTTTCACCAGACATTGACAACAGTAAGGTAAAAGTGACGGCTACGTTGCCCCAACCTGCTTCACAGGACTTGGAACTTAAACTGAACATTGCAGGTCTGCGTCCCGGTAATGTTCCTACCCAAACCATCGCCAAAGGACAAACTCAATTGACGTTTGAGGCAGATATGCCCAATTTTAAGCTGTGGACGTTGGAGAATCCGTTTTTGTATGAAGTGGAGGCAAACCTCACCGCATCGGCGGACCGCCCCCAACCCCCTCTCCAAGTAGAGAGGCGGAGTAAAGCTTCCCCCCAAATGGGGGGATTGAGGGGGGCTGATGGGGTTAATACCTACTTCGGAATGCGTAAAATCTCGGTAGTGAATCTGCCAGAGACCAACTACCCCTACGTTGCGCTTAACAACCAACCGATTTACCTTCAGTTGACGCTCGACCAATCGTATCATCCCGACGGTTTTTATACGTTTCCGACGGATGAATTCATGAAAAATGAAATTAAGTTGGCCAAAGATATTGGACTGAACGGCATCCGGACCCACATCAAAATTGACGTACCGCGCAAGCTGTATTGGGCGGATAGACTCGGGCTTTTGGTGATGTCTGACTTGCCTAATTTCTGGGGGCAACCCAACGCCGAAGCGCGTGCTGAATCGGAACGTGTATTACCGCAACTCATTAAACGTGATTTCAATCACCCGGCCATTTTCTCTTGGATTATTTTCAATGAAACGTGGGGATTGCGGACCAAAGTAGAAGATAATGGTAAAAAAGTGAACAAATATTTGCCCGAAACCCAACAGTGGGTAGCAAGTATGTATCGCAAGGCCAAAGCCCTCGACCCTACCCGCTTGGTAGAAGACAATTCCATCTGCTGCGGTGCAGGCCATACCGAAACCGACATCAATTCTTGGCACGAGTATTTACCTGGTTATGGTTGGGAAGATTACCTCAAAAACCTAACTTCCAAGACTTTTGAAGGGTCTACTTTTAATTTTGAAAAAGGCTATGCCGCTGGCAAACAACCCAATATCAATTCGGAGTTTGGCAACGTATGGGGCTACGACGGAAGCGCAGGCGATGTGGACTGGACTTGGGATTATCACCGTTCGGTCAACGCATTCCGCAAATACCCGTTGGTGGCAGGTTGGCTTTATACCGAACACCACGACGTCATCAACGAATGGAACGGCTACTTTAAATTTGACCGTACCCAGAAATTTACGGGCTTAGAAGCCTTTGTTCCGGGCATGACACTCAAAGATTTACACGCCGATATTTACGTTACCACGGGCCAAGATATTTCTAAAAGCGTTCGTGCTACCGAAGTAGTACAAGTCCCGCTCACGATTTCTTCGATGACAGGCCGTACAGATTTGGGCAATGAACTAACCCTTAAAGTTGAGCTCAACGGTTGGGATGCCTTTGGTCAGGAAAAAAAATGGCACAGTTTTACCCAAAAAATTGCCTACAAACCCTGGATGCAGCAGGCGTTAGCACCCATTTACGTGATTATGCCTACTGAAAAATCAGTAGCGGTGTTGTCGTTGGTGCTTGAAGATGCCAAAGGCAATATCTTGAGCCGCAACTTCAATACGTATATCGTCGAAAAACCGCAAGCGAACGAAATGGTGACGGGTGGCGGGCAAAAACTTCGGCTGCTGACCATTGCCCCCAAGAATTTTAGCGATGCCAAATGGTCACAAAAACAGTGGAACGTTCTGGATGGCCTAAAGGTAAACGGAGCAGGCGCGGGTTATTTTGAATACAAAATCAAATGGCCTACCGACCTCAAAACCGACAACGTTGGCGGAGCATCGTTTATCATGGAAGCCTCGGCCAAGCAGTTGTTTGGCAAAGACCGCGACAACGCCGCCAAAATTGACGGCGACTACATGTTGGGGGGCGGCACCGCCGACAACAGCCGCAATCCGAACGCTTATCCCATGACCGATGAGTACAAATTCCCCAGTGACGTAGCTATCAGTTTCAACGGTATCGCGGCAGGAAAACTCAATCTGCCCGACGACCCTGCTGACCACCGTGGCGTATTGTCGTGGCATTATCAACCGCAAGACAAAAAGCTCCGCGAAGCCGGCAGTTATGGGTATCGCGTAGAAGTGAACGTGCCCGCCGAGGCCCTACAAAAAGCCATTCAAACGGGCGAATTAGTACTTCGTTTGGCGGTAGAAGGCAACGGCGGTTTGGCGATTTATGGCGAAAAATTCGGAATGTATCCTTTTGAACCTACGGTGATTGTGAAGGTAAAGTAGATAAAATATTGAGTTCTTTATGATTTTACTTGCAAAGTTTAACCTCATCCCTAACCCTTCTCCTTGCAGGAGAAGGGGATTTAAGACCCTCTCCAGAAAGGCCGCGACGGCGTACCGTGAGGGTAGGGTGAGGTTGAATTTCCAAAGTGCAAGTAACTTCATAATGAGCCTGATGTAACTATTTTTTCGTGTCGACGTAGGAGCAATATCATGGCCATAAGTACCTCCTACGTCGGCACGACAAAATTGCCAATATTATCTATTCATGTAAAACCCCTCATTTTCTCTATATGCGTAACATTTTGCTTGTATTCATAGCGGTAATTACTGCTTTTAGTGCCCAAGGCCAATTGGTGAGCGATTCGGTTCTGATTGAAGGGCATTACCGGACTTTTCATTTTCTGAAGCCTAACAAATCACAAGCATCTCTGCTGTTTGTGTTGCACGGTTCGGGAGGCAACGGACGCAAAATGCGTGCTGGTGCTCAGAAGCTTGAGGCCATTGCCCCCGTGGAAAACATTCTGATGGTGTATCCCGACGGTTATAAGAACTACTGGAACGAGTGCAGGAAAACGGCGCAATCGGCGGCCAATCTGGAAAACATCAACGAAAATGCCTTTTTTGGGCAGATGATTGGCTACTTTGAGCAAAAGTACACGATTGACCCCAAGAAAGTCTTTGCCGTAGGTACCTCTGGCGGTGGACACATGGCCTATAAATTGGCCCTAACCATGCCCGAAAAACTCCGAGCCATCACCGCCCTCATTGCCAACTTACCCGATACCAACAACATGGATTGCGCAGAAAAACGAATGGCAATTCCAGTCATGATCGTAAACGGAACAGCCGACCTTACCAACCCCTACGCAGGTGGCGAAGTAAAAACAAACGGCATCAGTTTGGGACTTGTTCGCTCCACCGACCGAACGTTTAAGTATTGGTCCGAATTGGCAGGTTACGAAGGCGCACCCAAAATGGAAGCCCTCCCCGACACCGACCCCACCGACGGACGTACCACTGAACGCTATACGTACAAAAAGCCCGGCAAACCCGAAGTGACATTATTGAAAGTGCTAAACGGTGAACATAACACCCCTCGCGATATTGATGTGTATTTGGAAGCCTGGGCGTTTTTTAAACGGCAGATGGCGGAGTAAATCACCCGCTTTTGTTATCACCGAAGAAGTCTAAAACCGCTTGGTTAGCGGTATGGAAAGAAGCTGGCTTTGCACTTACCGTGTTACAAACACTTTATCTATTTTGCGTTCGCAGTCTCCCTACGGAAGACAAGGAACAACTTGGGGGAACCCGAACATTAAATACACTAAGTTTCTGCGGGCAGCCCGCGCAGCAACTTTTAAAACGCTGCCTTAAATCAAGACTTACAAGAAAAATCATACTTTTGTCCGGCAAAAAAATATAAAAATGAATTTTGAAAATGTAAGTCATCAATCCCACGGAGGATGGTTTGAAAAACAATATCCGGAAGCCGAGGAAAGAAATGAAATAATTGAGAAATGGTTGTCAGCCAAAAAACGCCATACAGTTGCCTATTGGCTTCATGAGCGCCTGTTTCAACTTGCGGCGCCATTGATAAAGGCAAATACCTCGCTGCTTACGGTGGGTGATGGCTATGGGTTTGACGCAGCTTACTTTCAGGACCAAGGGTGCCAGGTAACAGCTACTGATATTGCAGGCACTTTTTTGCCTTTACTCAAAGCCAGGAAACTCATCGGTGATTGCTCCGTTCAAAATGCGGAGAAAATGACTTTTGAAGACAATAGCTTTGATTATGTTTTTTGCAAAGAAGCCTATCATCATTTTCCGCGCCCTTACATGGCGGTCTATGAAATGGTAAGAGTGGCCAAAAACGGGGTCATATTAATTGAACCCCACGACCCTATATCCAGAATGCCGCTCATGCTCGGATTACGAAATATAGTAGATAGAATAAACCCCGGTATTTTACAAAAGTACTGGAAGAATAGGTATTCTTTTGAAGTGGTAGGGAATTACGTATTTAAATTATCGGAAAGAGAAATTGAAAAGTTAGCATTGGGAATTAACCTTCCCGCAGTGGCATTTAAGGGAATTAATAACAATTATTATTCTCTGAAAATACATAAAGAACTCAGTGAACAAACGACCGATAACTCCTCCTCCGTCTACAAGAAAATAAAGCGCAAAATGTTTTTTCACAATATATTAACTGGCCTGGGTTTAATGCCCTCTCAGGTGCTGTGCGCCGTTATTTTTAAAATAAAGCCCGATGATACGATTGTTCAAAATCTTAAAAAAGAGGGCTTTATCTATTACGATTTTCCAAGTAACCCTTATTTAAAATGAAAAAAATCTTCCTTCTCCTCTTTCTCTCCCCTCTTTTCGCCGTTGCCGATGTGTATTTGCCGGCTATTTTCAGCAGCAATATGGTCTTGCAGCAACAATCCAACGTCACGGTGTGGGGATGGGCGCAGCCGGGTGAAAAAGTAACGGTTTATGGAAGTTGGCAGAGCGGAACGGTTAATGTGGTGACCAACGAAAATGCCGTTTGGAAACTGAGCATTCCTACCCCAAAAGCAGGCGGCGGGCCGTATACCTTAACCATTCAGGGGAGAAATAAAATTGTGTTGGAAAATGTCCCAATCGGTGAAGTGTGGCTGTGTGCAGGGCAATCCAATATGGAATGGAGCGCCGACCACGGCGTAAAAGACGCGAAGGCGGAACTGCCCACGGCCTACAATACCAACATTCGTTTCTTCAAAATGCCAAAACTCACCGCCGAAACACCGCAAACCGATGCCAAAGGCACATGGACGGTTTGCGATTCGCTGACGCTGAAGCGGTTCAGTGCCGTGGGGTATTTTTTCGGTAAAAAACTAAATCAGTCACTCAACGTACCTATCGGCCTGATTGATGTGGCGTGGGGCGGTTCGTACATCGAATCGTGGATTCCTGAGCACTTGGTTAATCTGTTCCCCAATACCCGTACCTCCGCCGAAACCATGATTCAGAGCAAAGGATGGCCTAAAGAGGCGGGTTATATTTACAACGGCATGGTGGCACCGCTCACTTCATTTGCCATTGCGGGGGCGTTGTGGTACCAGGGCGAGTCCAACCGCCATTATCCATCTACCTATTACCAACTCATGCACATGATGGTAGATACGTGGCGTAGTGCGTGGCAAAAAGACTTTCCATTTTATTACGTTCAGATCGCCCCTTTCAATTACCGCGATACCACCGATTTCAAAGCGCCCGCTGTTCGCGAAATGCAAACGCGCGCCATGGACATCCCCAAATCAGGGATGGCAGTCATCACCGATTTGGTAGACGACCTCAACAACATTCATCCGGCGTACAAAAAAGAAGTGGGCAATCGGTTGGCAGGTTGGGCATTGGCCGAGACCTACGGGCAGAAAATCGGGAATTATAAAAGCCCGCAGTACAAATCCCTGCAAGTGGAAGGCAACAAAGCTATTGTTTCGTTTGACTACGCTGAAAGTGGTTTGGCCGCCAAAGGAGGCCCGTTGACGGAGTTTGAAGTAGCAGGCGCCGACCGTATCTTTTACAAAGCACAGGCCCGAATTGTGAAAAACAACGCCGTCGAAGTCACATCCGACAAAGTACCGCAACCCGTAGCCGTGCGTTTTGCCTTTCGGGATACGCCCGTTCCCAATTTATTCAACAAAGAAGGATTACCGGCCATCCCATTTCGGACGGATGACTGGAAATTAGGGCGTTAAAAGGTTGCTGGTGGAAAAACACTAACAACGGCAAAAAAAGCTTTGTCAAAGTTCAGAACTTTGACAAAGCTACGCAGCTAACCGGCTATTTCCCCATCCCCATTCGGCTCAAAATAAAGGCATAATTAAACGCTTCGTCTTTCAGGTAATCAAACCGTCCCGTGGCACCGCCGTGTCCGGAGTCCATGTTGATTTTTAATAGGGTGATGTTTTGGTCAGTCTTTAACGTGCGAATCTTGGCTACCCACTTGGCTGGTTCATGAAAACCTACTTGAGAGTCGTTCAAACCGCCCGTAGCCAGAATGTTGGGATAGTTTGTTTTTTTGAGATTATCGTACGGCGAATACGTCATAATATAATCATAATCAGCCTTTACATTCGGATTTCCCCATTGCTCGTACTCCTGCGTGGTAAGCGGCAAAGTAGAATCCAGCATTGTATTGATGACATCCACAAAAGGCACTTCGGCCACCACGACCTTGAACAAGTCGGGGCGAAGGTTAGTAACGGCGCCCATGAGTAAACCGCCCGCACTGCCTCCGTTGATGGCCAATGTGGAGGAAGACGTGTATTTTTCGTTGATCAAATGCTCGGCACAGGCGATAAAGTCGGTGAAGGTGTTCATTTTCTTTTGGAGTTTGCCGTCGTCGTACCACTGTTCACCCAAATCAGAGCCGCCGCGTATCTGCGCAATGGCATAGACAAATCCCCGATTGACCAAGCTAAACACGTTGGCATTAAAACCTGCATCGGACGAATACCCATACGAACCGTATGAATACAGCAAACATGGATTGGTACCGTTTAAATTCATGCCTTTTTTGTACACAATTGCCATGGGCACTTTTACACCATCTTTAGCCGTTGCCCAAAGGCGTTTTACTTCATATTCGTCTGGATTAAAACCGCTTGGCACTTCCCGTTCCTTAAGCTTGGCGCTTTGGTTCGTTATCATGTCATAATCGTAGGTCGTAGTGGGGCGGTTGAGCGAGGTATACGAATAGCGAAACTTGGTGGAGTTAAAATCAGGAGTGCCATTCGGATAAGCGGTATAGACTGGCTCGGGAAAGTTAATCGCTTTGGTAGTACCCGTGGCCAATTCACGGACGTTCATGACGAGCAAACCGTTGATACGTTTGGTAATGACCATGTATTTTTCAAAAACATCAATGCCTTCTATCTTGGCTTTAGGGTCGTGGGCCACGATTTCCTTCCAAGTGGCGCGGTCCTGATACCCTGTTTTAGGGAGTTGATACACCTTTTGGTTCTTATTATTCACATCTTTCCACGTTAGATAAAATCCATTAGGATGGTCTTTTACGCTGTATTCTACATCTTTTTGGCGTGGCAAAAAAACGACAAACTTGGCATTGGGTTGGTCGGCCGGAATCATTCGCGTTTCGGAACTTGTAAAACTGGATGAGCCAATAGCAATCACTTTTTTGGTTTTACTGCGTCCTACGTAGCAATTGAACAATTCGTCTTTTTCTTCATACACCAATTCATCTTTTCCCGTACTACCCAGCACATGCTTAAAAATCTTGTGTGAGCGGAGAGCCTGATTAGGAACCCCGTAAAACACCGTTTTGTTGTCGGCCGCCCACGCCATGCTTCCACCCATGCGAGCAATGGCATCCGGCAGGTCTTTACCCGTGCGCAAGTCTTTGAATTTGAGTTCAAATTCAGCGTATGAGCCCGTGGTGTTGCTCACATACGCCGCGATGGTATTGTCATCGCTTACGTCATAGCCGCCCATAATGAAGGCGTTTTTTCCTTCAGCTAATTTATTTTCATCAAAAATGATTTCTTCGGTGGCCTCTAAACTCCCTTTTTTGCGGCATTGAATGCTGTATTGTTTTCCTTTTTCATCCCGAGAATAGTAGTAATAACCATTATCGTACGACGGCACCGATTGGTCTTCCTCTTTGATACGGCCTTTCATTTCCTCAAAAAGTGTTTTTTGAAGGTCTTTCGTGGCCGCCATGACGGTATCCGAATAGGCATTTTCGGCCTTCAAATAAGCAATTGTTTCAGGATTGGTTTTGTCTTTGAGCCAAAAATAATCATCCGTACGCGTGTAGCCGTGGTTGTTGAATACCTGAGTTTTTTTAACTGCTACGGGTGGCGCAGGATAGTCGGCCTGCGTCAACACCTTGGTTTGCTCAGGCGTAGTTTTGCACGCCGTGAGGGCAATCATTAGCACCAAAATGCTGTTTTTGAGTGTTTTCATGAAAAATTGAAGAGTTGAAGTTTTAACGGCAAGTTAGCAAATTACTTTCAAACAAAACTTACCAACCCCTCGGTTGTTTAGCCGTTCGAAAAGGGCTTTCCTGACATTTGACGCATTTGTTTACGTCGGTCCAAGGGGCATCATACAATTGGAGCGGGGGAGCAGTTACATTATTTCTGGGAATGCGTATGGGCTTATACACGATAGAAGAGGCACCAAAATACCCCAAAACTTGGTCTTCGGGATGACTGGTACAGGCTAAATTGCCGTTGACGGTAGCGGGCGGCAAGTCAAAAATCCCTCCTGAGTTATTGATTTGACTGTCAACGGCTTTCCAAAATTGATAGGCTTCTGCCGTCAGAGAATATTGTTCAAACAGAATAAAATAGCCCGAAACATCGTCATAGGGAATTTTTCCGAGCGGAACCCCGGTAATGGTCTTGCCGTTGGTAAGCCGGTCATTGGCCAGAATAATGCACCCATTACACGCTTCCACTTTCCAACACGACTCGCAACATTCACTGCGTTCACGAATAATGCCCCCTGGAAGAGTGGTAAACAAATAGTAACAATACGTCAATTTTTCGTAATGCGTCCATTTCCAACGGTAAAAATCATTGGGAGTTGCGGGGTCTTTGACATCAACAAAAACATTGAACTGACCGCGCAGACCGGGCGTAGTGGTTTGCTGATATTCAGTATAAACCGTTCCAAATTCAGCCACCGGTTTGAGGAGTTCGGGCTGTGACAGATACTTTTTCCCATCGGGAGTTTTGATGGAAATACTGTATCTTCTTCCTACCGTTCCCCGAATGCCGTTGGCAGCCGTCTCGTACAGTCCGTATCCGCGGTCTATGAGGGTTTCTTTCGTGCCTTTATCGTCGCTGAGTTCGACGGTTGCCCCGCCGATGGTTCTGACTGACGTTTGATTAGTATAAGGATAACTGTACTGAAGCCGAATCTGATACGGGCCGGGTTGGTCAGTGATGAGGCCATCTACCACTAATTTCGGCGTATTTTCAGTAATTTTCGGGTCAAATTTTGTGACGCATTGCCCCATCAAAAGCGTAATGAAGAGCGCCGACAAAGCAGCAGATATCCAACTTCGGCGTTGGGAAAGTCTCCTAACGGTTAACCGATAACGAATAAAAGATAACGGATAAAACAGATAACGAATAACGGAAAACATATCGCTTAATAGGTAAAGTTGTAGGTAATGGAGGGAATAAGCGTACCAAAAATAGACAGTTTATACGCGTTTACTTTGTTGTAAAACTGAAGAACGTTATCGTTTTTAGTTCTGAAAAAGATGGAATAGGCATTTTGGCGAGCATACAAATTATAGATCGAAAACGCCCAACCGCTCTGCCATTTTCGCTTCGCCGCAGGAATTGGGTCAACGGTAAGTCCAATGTCTAAACGATGATAATCGGGGATAGTGGCCTGATTGCGAACGGTATAGTTGGGCACGTAAATATTCCCCACAAAATACTTGTCCAACGGATACGTAATGGGACGCCCGGTACTATACACCCAATTCATCGACCAACTCGTACGGCGGCTAATGCGGTAATTAAGCACCACGTTGATGGTGTGGGGTTTGTTAAAATTGGCAGGAAAATAAACGCCGTTACGGTATTTATCTTCGGGATAAGGGCTATTAACGAGGTATTCGGTTTGGGCAAAGGTGTAGCTAATCCAACCCGTCAGAAACCCTGAGTTTTTGCGAGCCAATAATTCCGCTCCGTAAGACCGCCCCGACCCTTGCAAAATGGCCGTTTCGGGGGCTTCGAGCAGGGTGAGGTTGGTGCCGTTTCGGTAGTCAGCTACGTTGGTGAGGCGTTTGTAGTACAGTTCCAAGGAAGTTTCGTAGGTGTCTTTTTGCCAGTTTTTAAAGATGCCGAGTGAAATTTGGTCGCCGATTTGAGGTTTCAAAAAAGCATCGCTGATTTTCCAACGGTCGGTAGGGAGCGCGGCGGTTGTATTGGAAATCAATTGCAGGTATTGGTACATTCGGTTGAAACTAAACTTCAACGAAGTGGTAGGCGTAAGATTTAACCTTGCCACCAAACGCGGTTCAAAACCGTTGTACGATTGGATAAATTTACCCGTTACGTAATCAGTACCTCCCGAAATAGTGGTTGGGTCGCGCGGGCTGTTGGTTTCGTATTGATTAACCCGATAAGGTCCCAGTGCGGCAAACCACGAATAACGCAAGCCGTACATAACGCTTAAACCTTTACTGACTTCAATTTCGTGGTTCCAATAGGCTGCCGCTTCAAGTCCTTGCTCACTTTGGAGTTTGAGCGGATTGATGTTGGAAGAGGCCAAGGTAGGTTGCAAATCGCCCGGCTGAATGTCGTAGCGAATACCGCTCAATCCCGCGTCAATTTTGTGCTTACCGGCTACGTAGCCTAAGTCCAACTTGATGTTTTTATAGACCAAACCCGATTTTAGTTCAAAGGCGTTGGCCGAGTCGGGATTGGTAATGGTGGGCGTGTAGCTGCTGTACACCGCAATGAGGTTGGCAAATAGTTTTTCCGAAAAAGCGTGGTTCCAACGGGCCGTCAGATTTCGGGTTTGCCAGTCAAACACGGACGAAGTAGCGTTCACTTCGGTACGGGCCAGCGAATCTCCCGCTATTTTGAACACATCTTTTCCTTGGTAAAAAGTCAGGTAAATCTGGTCTTTGGTCGAAGGTTTGATGGCGAGTTTGCTTGTAATATCGTAAAAATTGGCCCTTGTTCCCTTGAAAAAAGCCCCTTTGGCAAATCGAAAGAGATAATCAGAAAAAGAGGCGCGAGCGGCTACCAAAAGCGCTATTTTGTTTTTAACAATCGGACCGTCAAACAGTAAACGACTCGCTACCAGACCAATACCGCCCTGCATCGTCCATTTTTCGAGGTTAGGTTCTTTGATTTTAACGTCTATCACCGACGATACCCGCCCGCCAAACTGCGCAGGAATACCGCCCCGATAAAACGTAACGTCTTTGAGAGCATCGGGATTAAAAACCGAGAAAAGCCCCATCAAATGCGATGAGTTATACACAGGCGCATCGTCAATCAAAATCAGATTTTGGTCAATCCCTCCTCCGCGAACGTTAATACCAGTCGCTCCTTCGCCCACGCTCGAAACCCCCGGCAAGAGTTGCAGGCTCCGCATTACGTCCACCTCGCCCAACACGGCAGGGATTTTTTTGATGCTTTTGATATTCAGCTTCGTAACCCCGATTTCTACTTTAGAAACGTTTTTCTCGGCAGTGGTCTCATTGATTTGAACTTCCTGAAGCAACAATGCATTTTCACGTAACAAGAATTCAGCCGTATTATCGTCTGGAACAATGATGGACGTTTCTTCCGTAAAATAGCCCAACAGTCGCGCTACCAGCGTGTATTTGCCTCGGACGAGCTCCAATCGAAAAGCTCCATCGGCTTTGGTAATGGTAGCAATTCGTTCAGGACCGCGGGCAATGATGCTCACCCCCGCAAACGGCGTGTTTTCGGGGTAATGCAGCACTCTCCCAGTGACTATGTATCGCGGCTTGGGTATATCCACATTTTGGCCCAAACCGGCAGTGCAAAAGAGGCTCACTAATAAAAATGCAAAATGAATGGCACGAATGGGCATAAATGTGTAAAAAGTAGGTAATAGAGATAATTGTCAAAATAAACCACACTAATTTTGACATTAAATATAGCAATTACCTCTATTTTACCCAATAAAGAAAAACTTTCAAGTCAGAATAATTTTATTTTTCTACACCTGTGGTCTGCTGTGCCACGCATTAAAAAGCTGGTCAGAATCTCTTATTGTGCGAATCTCATCCAGCTTTTTCAAATGGTCATTGGCTAAAAAAGAAGCAGTTCGGTTGTGCAAATTTTCATCCGCCAATTGAATCCCCGACGATAAATGGGATGTCCATTTCATCCAATCCGTCGCCCATTTTTCGTATTTGCGCCTATCAGCATGAGATGTCCAGCTACTAAACAACGAGATATAAATTTTGTCTTCCAACGAAAAAGCCATATCCTGCTTCCGTACACCGGGATGCCAGTTAAGCCATAGCATGTGCGAAGGGGCAGGAGGCAGATTTTTCGCCATTCCCTGCAAATAAGGTAACAGTTCATCGATGGTAGCCGAAGTCCACATGTTGTCAACCCCCCAGTACTGATTCTCGGGAAAATGCCCCATTACAAAACGATGCATTGCTTCCATACCGGTCGGCACGAAGGGAGTACGAACAAACGCTTTTTTCTTGATGGGGCTGTTGTGCATGAAGGCTTTAGCCTCCTCCAATTCCTCTTTTGAATCCGCAAAAATAGGGGCTGCGACTTCAATACCCATCCCAAAAAATTTCAACACGCTCCTGCTCATTAATAACTGAAACTCAACCGCTTTGGGCACTGATGGACCTACTTCATACGCCCATCGGTACACTTCCTCTAAATATTTTATATCATAGACGTGCGTAATGGAACCGCAGTACTCGGGTCGTTTGAACAATTTCAGATGAAAGCAGACCACGACGCCGAAAAAGCCGCTCCCTGCTCCTCGGGCTGCCCAAAACAAATCACTGTTTTCGGTCTCACTCGCATGGATATACGCTCCGTCGGCTGTGACGACATCTATCCCAATCACGTTTTCGCAAGCCAGTCCCAATTTGCGGCTGTTCCATCCGAAACCGCCCTGCAACAGATAACCCCCTAAGCATACACCCTTGCAATGGCTCGCCGGAAAGAATAAGTCTTGCCGGAAAAGCTCGTTCAGCCATTTACTTCCTATCACTCCCAGCCCTACTTTAGCCGTCATTGCCTCTTTGTTGATTTCGTAGGTGTTGAAACCCGACATATTGATCAAAATACTTCCCTCTCGCAAGTGATTGGCCGACCAACTGTGTCCTCCCGAACAGATACTGATGGTTTTCTCCGTTGATTTGGCGTAGCGAATGGTTTCAATAATATCCTCTGTATTCTGAGGCTTGACCATGAGAAACGGGCGTTTGCGCGGATCCACTTTGTTGAATAATGTGGCCATGATAGCTTCATTAAACCCTTTGTCATTTTTAGTAATGACGCTTCCTTTTACTTTTAACTCCTGCATTTTTAGAATGGTTTATGGTTGTTTAGGAAATTCTGAAAATAAGTTTGACAGTAGCTCAATGCGCATCCACAAAACTGTTTGACAAAATTGTTCATAATAAAGCAAAAGAATAGGGCCCCGAATTTGGCCCTGTTCTTTTGCTTTTAAGGGCGAATACCTTTCAACACAAAGGCTTTGATTTTTTCTTTTCGTTCTCTCAAAAACGTTTTCATAGCTTCGTCGTCGCGCTTTTCTTTCACTTTGATGTACGTCAACCCCAAGTAAGGAATCACGCACATGCCGTAAATATGGAGTATCAACTCTTCGCCTGTGATGTCTGCGTCTACTTCCCCCTTCTTTTTTGCTTCACCCAGAACTTTATCCAATTCAGCCGGAACATTATCATTTTGCGTAGTCGCAAAAAAAAGAGCCATCTGCGGCGATTCATTTAGTATATTGACGACAAAACTCGGCAATCCGGGCTTTTCTTCGCACATATCAGCCACAATATCAATGATGTTTTCAATCACTTCGTGCAACTCCAATGACTCTCCAAGTCGCTTTTTAGTATGACTCAGCACCGTGCTTACCGTATTCTTCAACACTTCCTGAAACAGAGCTTCTTTGGAGTTGAAATAGTAATGCAGCATCGTTCGGCTAATGCCGGCTTCTTCCGCAATCAAGGTCGTGCGTGTTCCTTTGAATCCGTTGCTGTGAAATACTTTTTCAGCTGCCGCCAGTATTTTTTCTTTGGTATCGTGGTCTATTTTTGGCATAAAGTCTTTTGCTCGACAAAATTGTTTATATAAAACTAATTAACCAAAAATAGTGCATTATTTCTTTCCGACTTCACTAATCATACTACACTGCTATCAAGCCTAATCAGCATCCAATAAGTCAATTAATACATATAGTTTAACTATTTGTATTAATTTTGTACAAATAGTTAAACTATATGTACGAGCGTCATTTATTTGCAGCACTTAAAGAGCATTTGACTAAGCCACAGGCAACTGTTATAACAGGTCTAAGAAGAGTAGGAAAAACGACAGCCCTTAAGTATTTACTGGATACGGTTTCGCATTCAAATAAGCTATACCTTGATTTTGAAAAAATTGAGAATCGGGTATTGTTTTCCGAAAATAGTTATTCGGCTATCGAAAGCGGCTTACAAGCTTTAGGCTTGCATTTAAACATTCCCTGTGTTCTTGCATTGGATGAGATACAACTGGTACCTGCCTCTACGAGTGTTGTAAAATATCTCTACGATACCTATGGAATCAAATTTCTTCTTTCGGGTTCAAGTTCTTATTATATAAAAAACCATTTTACAGAAAGTCTGGCCGGTCGAAAACGAATTTTTGAATTATATCCTCTTGCTTTTGATGAATTCTTAGCATTTCAAGGATATGATTCTTTCGCTGTTTCTTCATTCAAATTACAAATGTATCAGCCATTTATCTATCTCAAATTCAAACAATCTTACGAAACATTTCTGCAATTTGGCGGGTTTCCCGAAGTAGTTATGGCAGAGACGCAGGAAGACAAAATTGCTTACCTCAAAGACATAATCAATGCCTATATAGAGTTAGACATCAAACTATTATCTGATTTTAAAGCCAGTAATGAGCTATATAAACTCATACAATTACTTGCCTCACGCGTGGGAAGTCGGCTTGATATCAGCAAACTGAGCAGTATTTCAGGAATAAACCGCCACAAACTTGCTGATTACTTAGAGTTGCTGGAATACACCTATTTCATTTATCGTATTCCCGCCTTTACAAAAAACAAAGACAAAGAAATATCATCACAAACCAAACTATATTTGGCAGATACGGGCTTATTACACCTTTTGGCACAAGTGAGCAGTGGGCAAGTGTTTGAAAATGCCATTGCCCAACAACTCAAAAATCTGGGGGAAGTCGCTTATTTTCAAAAAAAATCAGGGCAGGAAATTGACTTTATTTTAAATCAAAATACGGCTGTAGAAGTAAAAGAAACCCCATCTTACAGTGATTTAAAAACCCTTAACTATCGTGCAGATGATTTGAGCTTGGAGCATAGATGGCTCATAGGCCGAACTGCCACCGCTGCCGATTTTCGCGATTGGTATTGGGGAGGATCTATTTTTTAATCATTTCACACTACACGATTCAATCAACAAATATTCCGAAAGTCGGCTACTTTATCCTTGGCAGGTGGCCGCAACTGCCATCTTATTCATCAACCCCAGCGAAGTGGTACGGTGCAGACACCGACCATAGTGACAGATTCTGTTCGGGGCATTTCCCCGAAACTAAAAGTTCATGTGAAACTGTTCCAACAGGGCTTTTCCCATTTCAAGCATTTTAGCCCCTTTGGTAGCGATTTCAGCAGGCAACAGAGTGATAGCTGTCCAATCTTTCACATCTTTCGCTTTCTTGAAAAACAGTTTCAGCCTTGATGCTGATTCTTTTTGTTGAGGCAAGGTCTGAGCATTTTCTAAGGCTTGCAAGTCTTTCAATGCCTTCATGAAATTATCTTGCCATGCTCTATTGTCTCCCACAGCATCTTCCAATTCAACCAACAAATCTCTCAAGTCATCAATGGGAGCGCCTTGAAGATTGATGGTGTTGGTATTGGTGTTCGTGTTATTATTTTCGTTTTTGATGTCAATTTTAATGTCTGCCATGTTTTTATTCGTTTCTTGAGTTGTTTCTATGGTTTGCAGTAAATCTGAAATGCGATAATCATCGGCATCGGCATCTTGTACTGTTCCTTCTGATTTGGCCAATCGCTTCAAAATAGTACGATAAGATATGTAAGTATCTATTTTATTGGGTACGGGAATCATTTCTTCCCATACTACCTCAGAGAGTTCTTTTACTAACTTCTTAACAATAGCTCGAACAATAGACAGTAAAGATTGAGGCATCTTTCCCCCTATTTTTAACGTAATCTTCCGGGTATATTTTTCTACTTTAATCAGGGCTTTGAGCCCATTCTCGGAGTCATGCAGGCTTATTCCCGTTTCCCAGCGTTCTACTATCCAACTATAATGTACCCCGATTTTAGGACAGAGTTTATAAGTGGAGACTTATTATCTTTATCTTAAAATAACACAAAAATGGGAAAGCGTATCAGACGTAATTACGATGAGAGTTTCAAGACAAAAGTA
>Ga0247843_1004535_pt1 | contig 20595 bp, 21 predicted proteins | sample LaCruzMarch2017__FD_192420 | JGI IMG/M metagenome (GOLD analysis project Ga0247843, IMG submission 192420) | Freshwater microbial communities from meromictic Lake La Cruz, Castile-La Mancha, Spain - LaCruzMarch2017_8m | ecosystem: Environmental > Aquatic > Freshwater > Lake | place: Spain...
TGGAAGGGATTAATAACGCCATCAAGACCTTGAAACGAGGAGCCTACGGGTTCCGAAACTTTGAGCAATTTCGAGAGCGCATACTCGTCAATTTCCTCCAACCACTATAATGCCTGATGAACCAAAAGTTTTAGAGGTAGACTAGTAAGACCTGTTTTCCCTAAATCTAAAAAAGTCGCGTTTTCACCACGTGCATAAGCATCTTTATTTTGATTAATGAGTTTAATAGCGATTTGAGACATTGTACTATGGTGTTTTAGATGAATAAAATTAGTTTAGGAAATAGTAGATAATTATAGTATATTGAGGTGATTGGTGATAATAGGTTATAATTTAAGGTTTTGTCTGATGTAAATACTGAATTTTGATAGAATAATTTTTTGTGTTTTTTTTGGCCTTTTCCTGTAAAAAGTAAGTAGATTTATTATTCTACTTGCTTTTGATATTCATAAAAATAATGAACTGATGAGAACAAACAAAAAGCTAAAAGATAGGTGTAATGTATTGGAAGAAATTGTTGTTTCTATTTCCAAAATCTATAATTCAAATGAGACAACTGAAGATCAAAAAAACTAATCGAAACTGTTCTTGGAGCGGCTATTTTTTATTTACCTCATTCTGACAAATATTGGACAGGTAAAATTTCGAAAAAAGCAAAAGCTCTATTAGAAGAAGATATAAATATTAGATTAACTAAAGAACACCAGTTTCCCCGAAAAATTGCAGCTAAAGAGCTGCTTAGTTTAGTTGATAAGATGATTAAAAAAGAAATTAGTATCCTAGATATTTATGAAAATAAATATGCAAAATTTAATTATGTTACGCCACAAGAAAATAAAAGCCTTTCAAGGCATCAACGTGATGATGTTTTTATTGATATAGAAACAGCATATAAAGAAGCAAATATAGAACTTGTGGAAATGACATCTGAAGAATATAAAAAAAGACGAGAAGGGAAATAGTATCCTTTAGGCAATTGTTTGCATTTTGAAACATAAAAGTTTTTATGCAAATTTCAAATAAAGTGAGTACATTACAACTTCCCGAAGGTTCCAAAACCGTCGGGAAGTTTTTTTATTAGGGATACATCAAATATTTCTCCCGCATCTTTTTGTAACTGGAAAGACCCGGTTCCCAACTCTTCCGAATTTCTTCTTCGCTCGTGCCCGCAACAATCTGTTTTTTGAGGTTTTCAGTTCCGGCGAGTTTATCAAAATTGCCCATTTGTTTGCTGTAACTCATATCAAAGAACTTGTCTTTGTAAGGATAAGCCGCGTATAGCTCAAACAGCCATTTTAGGTTCAATTTTTTGGATTTTACAAAAATGTCAGTGTCGTATTTACGAAGGTCTAATCCGTAGCATTCAGTGTCTTGGTGCAAAGGTGTTTCACTCATTCCTTTGAGACTGACGGGTTTAAAAGAAAATTCGTATTTGCCTTTCAATGCCGGAGCGCCCAAAACGGTGAAAGGCATATATGTGCCGCGACCTTGGCTGAGAATCGTGCCTTCAAACATACAAATGCTTGGATACAACATGATGGATTGCTGTGTATTCAAATTGGGCGAAGGTGCCACGGGCAGCACATAAGGCATATCGTGAGTGTAATTTGCTACTTTGATGATTCTTAACTTACACTTGAGTTGGTTGGGCAGCCAGCCTTCGCCATTGAGCATTTGGGCAAATTCGCCGATGGTCAATCCGTGTGTAATGGGAATCGGAAACATACCAATGCCTGATTTTAGATGCGGTTCCAATATCGGACCATCTACGCAAAAACCATGGGGATTGGGACGGTCAAGAATGAGCAACTCCTTGTCATTTTCGGCGCAAGCCTCCATCACGTGCGACAGCGTGTTGATGTACGTATAAAAGCGCGCACCTACGTCCTGCACGTCAAAAATCATTAAATCAATGTCAGCCAGATGCTCTTTGGTCGGTTTACGATTTTTTCCATAAAGCGAAATAATGGGTATCCCTGTTTTTGGATCCACATTGTCATCGACTTTGGCTCCGTTGCTGGCATTTCCCCGGAAACCGTGTTCCGGACCGAACACTTTTTTTATCTGTACGCCGAGAGTCAGCAAACTGTCCACACTGGCAGATTTGCCGATGATAGATGTTTGATTGACCAGCATCCCGATTCGTTTACCTTTGAGATATGGCAGGTATTTTGAAATTTGGTCAGCGCCCGTTATGATTTGTTTTTTTTGTTTAACGACCTTTTGGGTATCTGTAAAAGATGCCAAAAAGAATACGGTAAAAAGAGCAAGGAAAAGGGAGGAATAAAAGCGTTTCATAAGGTTTAATAAAGTCTGTAAGGGGACGGGGATTTAGGACGGTCGGCCGTTGCCGTGAGGTTAAAATTACAAAAAAAACAAACTTCTATTTATGGTCTTCCTGCCTGTATGCCGCTAACCGTAGTAGAAGATTGAAACGGTGTAAGAACCAATTTGCGTACTAACTCCGGGTGTGAATTTGAAATCAAATGCCCTGCGTCGGGTAAAAAGATAAAATTGGCACTTTTGTTAACCAACTGTTGACGGGCAAAATCAAGGTTGGTAGGGTCAACAATCCAGTCTTTTCCGCCTTGTACTACGGTGGTGGGGACTTGAAGTTTTGACCATTGTTTGCTTAATTTTTCCAATTCTTTGGCGTGGGCAAATTTTTCAAAAGTGGCCACATTAATGCGGTGCGGCAGCCACATTCGTACCAACCAGAATTTGGCAGGCTTAGAAAACCACCAAAATTTTTCTTTGGCTGGGTCAATGGCTGGGGCCAGCATAACAAGCTGTTCAAAACGTTTTGGTTCCAAAATGGCTATTTGAGCCGCAATGGGAGCACCGAAAGAGCGTCCGAGTAAGATACCTTTTTGTCGAGAATGATTCAGAGACAAGGCCAATATAGCGGCCCGGGCTTGGGCCTCGATGGAAGTGACGTAACGTTTTTTTCTAAAACTTGAGTGATTGTAGCCAAGGCGGTCTACGGCAATAATGTGAAAGTGCTGTTGCAGCAGGGAATCGTCAATCATGTTGAGGTAGCCGTACCAGGCACCGGGCGCACCGTGAATAAGCAACAATGGCGGTAAAGTATCGGCCCCCGTGGTAGCGACAAATAACTTCAAACTATCGTTCTGAATGGTGTAGTAAGTGGGCTTAACGGCGCGATTGGCATAGTGTTCCCGAAGATCACGGTCGTTTTTGCGCCACGACCGGAAGCACGAAGAAGTACCCCAACTCAATCCGCACACACAAGCCCATAAAATGAGTCTCCTAAGCATAAAACCTTTTCTTTATTAATCCTTTATCTGCAAGAATGAGAAAATTATTATTTACAAATCATTCATTCACAAATCACCAATCACCAATCCTTCAAAATAAACTCAACTGTTGCTGCGACAATTCAGGATAGGTCGCGGGTTGGTTTACTTCCGGAACGTTAGAATTTAACTTACGATTACTGATAATTCGCCCTACAGTAAATGCCTCCATGATATCATCCTTCAAGGGCCTTGCCATTTCGTTCAACACCGATTTATCTACGTTGTTTTGTAACCAAAGAATTTCTGTTCCCGGTACTAAAATTAACGGCATTCGTTGTTTCGTATTGTGGATACGCGCCATCAGTGGATTGGCCTCCGTTGTAATTATACTAAAAGTGTGCCAAATATCGTCGGTATACGCAGGATTTTGCCAACTTTCCCAAATTCCCGCCATCGCAAAAAGGGGCTGATTACGAAGATGAATGAAGTAAGGGTATTTTTGTTTTCCCACCGTTTGCCATTCAAAAAAACCGGTAGAAGGAATCAGACAGCGTTGCGAATTTTGCAAAGCATATTTGAAGGAAGGCTTCTCGTCCAAAGTCTCCACCTTGGCATTGAGCGTACCAGTGCGTAATTCGTTGGCTTCTTCCAAGCTTTTGGCCCAGCGGGGAATCAGTCCCCATTTGTAAAATTGAAGACTGTTAGGAGCTTGCGCAGTGATGACGGGCCAAGTAGGGAATTCGAAGCCATTTCCGTGGTAAACAGGTTCATATTCAACTGTTTTAGGTTCTTTTTTTATCCCAAAACGCTTTTCTACTTCTTCGACCGTGGCGGTTAATGAATTGTGGAAACACATAATAAGTTGATTTTTCTGCGTAGTTTTGGATGAAAGATTTGATTTTTGAAAGCGAATTGCCCACCCTTATTAAACAAAATACAACTCTATGAAATTCAAATTATTGGGAAAATCTGGTCTTCGCGTATCTGAAATCTGCCTCGGTACCATGACCTTCGGCACCGAGTGGGGATGGGGGGCCGATAAACACGAAAGTAAGAAAATTTTTGAAGCATACACCAAAGCCGGCGGTAATTTTCTGGACACTGCCAACCGCTACACGGAGGGCACTTCGGAAAAGTTTTTGGGCGATTTTATCGCTAACGACCGTGACCATTTTGTCGTAGCCACTAAGTACACCCTCATGGACCGCGATGGTGATCCTAATTTTGCGGGAAATCATCGCAAAAACATGATTCGCTCCCTGAACGAAAGCCTCAAACGTCTCAATACCGATTACATTGATTTGTTTTGAGTACACATGTGGGACTTTACAACGTCGGCGGATGAAGTAATGCGCGGCCTTGATGACCTCATTCGGAGTGGTAAAGTACACTACATTGGTATTTCCGATACGCCTGCCTGGGTAATTTCGCGGGCAAATATGTTGGCCGAACTGCGCGGCTGGAGTCAATTTGCAGCCTTGCAGATTGAATATTCGTTGCTTCAACGCGGTGCCGAGCGAGATTTGCTTCCCATGGCCAAAGCATTGGACATGGCCGTGACTCCCTGGGGTGTTATTGGCGGTGGCGCATTGACGGGCAAATACCTGCGCGGAGAAGGCGAACGTGTGCCCGAAAACAGCCTGCGTCGCAATGAACGCAGCCGGGAAATTGCGCAGGAAGTGGTCGATATTGCTCAAGAGTTAGAGGTGACTCCCACTCAGATTGCCATTAATTGGGCACGCCAACGAGTGGCAAACGTAATGCCGGCCATTGGAGCAAAACGCGTTGAGCAGTTGCAGGATTCTCTCAAATGTCTTGATTTCACTATTCCTGATGAATTGATGAACCGTCTTAACGAAATCAGTAAAATTGAACTGGGCTTTCCGCACGATTTCCTTTCTTCCGAAGGCGTGAAACAGTCGGCTTTTGCTGGAACCTACGACCAAATCATTAATCATCGTTTGTAACTTGAAAAACCTTATAGGTTTAGCGTACAATTTATTCTGACAAACCTATAAGGTTTAACTAACCACTCTGTTTTGAAAGTACAACTCTTAGAACACCTCAAAAATCACTTGGATGCGCGGATGCAAGCGGCGCTTGGAGCCATGCAATCGGCACAAAGTTCGGCCAACGAAGAAACCAAAAGCTCGGCAGGAGATAAGTACGAAACGGCTCGCGCCATGGCTCAAATTGAGCGAGACCGCCACGCCCAATTGTACGACCAAATTCGTCAGGAACGAGCCGTTTTAGATCGAATTGATCCTGAATTTAACTTCCAACGCGTTGGATTAGGGACATTGGTCAAAACATCCGCAGGGTATTTTTTTATATCGGTAAGTGTAGGATTGGTTGAAATCGACGGCATAAAAGTGATTGCCGTGTCGCCGCAGTCGCCTTTGGGAGCTTCGCTAATGGGAAAACAGCAAGGCGACAGCTTCCCATTTCAGCAAAATAAATGTGTCATTGAGGAAATAGGGTAGTGATATAATTGTTTATCTTTGAATAACTTAGGTAAGAAATACCGTCGGCGAGGTTTGGAACGGGGACGCCCAGTCTTCGCCGACGTTCGCCAATAATAAAAAACAGGAATTGACATGGTAGCCGTTTCCACCAAACGCAAACGAATCCGGACAAAGTTTGCCAAACATGAAATCTCAAAATCGTTGATTTACGAAGAATACGATGGAAAACCCATGTACTATCGGGGCTACAAAGACGTATTGAATCAATTAAAAACGTTAGAAGAAATTATGGGCGAAAGTGATACCCAAGCCATTATTATTGGTGTTTTTATGAAATTTTTATTGAGAAATTTAGATGAAGATAAATATTTCGTAATGACTAACGAGGTAGGATTCCATCTCAAAAAACGCAGCAATATATCTTCTGACATTGTGATTTATGATAAAGCTACGCTTCAAAATCACGTTCTTAAAGATAGATACTTTGAAATTCCGCCCTTAGCCGTTATTGAAGTAGATATTCAGGCCGATACCGCCGATTTTGGAGTAACAGAATTAGATTATTATGGACTTAAAACCAAAAAATTACTGGATTTTGGCGTTGGAGAAGTAATTTGGTTCTTCTCGGGTATCAAGCAGCAATTTATAGCTCGTAAAGGGCAGGACGGAATTATTTCGGATTGGGATAGAAATGTAACACTACTCGGCGAATACCAATTTGCATTGGCTAATCTGCTCCAAAAAGAAGGTTTTAAATTGTGAAAAAGATAAGTTCGCCTTTTGTCGTTGTATTCGTCATTCTACATTCGTCATTCGTCATTTTTTCCTCTTTCGCGCAAAATTCCCCATACGTTCTTACTCCCAATCTTCAACAAGCATACACGGAAGTTTTTAAGCTGAAAATGAATGCTGTCCGGCAGCTTTTAGCCAAAGAAAAGAGCAAAAATCTGGGAAGTGCATTTGGGCTGTATATCGAAAATTACGCCGACATGGTGACCTTGTTGGTCAGCGATAATAAGCAGCTTTATGACCAAATGGCGGTCAATCAGGATACAAGATTGGAGTTATTGGCCGATTTCCCTTCGGATTCACCCTATCAGCGGTTCTTTCAGGCTGAAATACGATTGCAATGGGCGTTTGTGAAACTGAAATTTGGTAAAGAAGTAAGCGCGTCTTGGGATATTATAAAGGCCTATCGTCTCCTTGACGAAAATGCCAAAAAGTACCCTGATTTCATTCCCACTTATAAATCGCTGGGCTTGCTGCATGTATTGATTGGATCTACTCCTCAGAACTATCAATGGGTCGCTAAATTGTTGGGTTTAAAAGGGAATATTCCGCAAGGATTGCGAGAAATCCAAACAGTAGTTCAGAAAGAGCCGCTGTTGGATTCAGAAGCCAAATTGATTGAAATTTTGCTTCAATCTTATGTGCTGAAGTATACTGAAAAACAAAATACAGAACTCCTGCAACTGATTCACAGTCAGCCCGATAATTTGCTTTTGCATTTTTTTGGAACAACGATTTCAATGAAAGACGGTCGAGGAGAGCAGGCGTTGCAAATTCTCAATCAGCGTCCTGTGGGAGTAGCTTATTTTGCTTTTCCTTTTTTGGAGTATTTGAAAGGGGAAATTTTACTTCAAAAGGGGCAATATAGCGAAGCAAAATCGCAGTTACAACAGTTTTTAAGTCAATACAAAGGGCAAAATTTTTTGAAAGACACGTATTTGAAGCTGTTTTTAAGTCATTGGTTGGTGAATGAAGATGCCGTAGCGAAAACGTATCTGAACAAAATTTTGGCAGTGGGGGCGACTTATGTGGAAGCAGATAAAGCAGCGCAAAAATTTGCCGAAAGTTTCACCAAAGGCACCATTTCAGCTCAGCAGAAAGTGTTGATGAAAGCCCGATTATCCTTCGACGGAGGCTATTTAACGGAGGCCATGAATGTCTTGAAGCCGTTTGATGAAAACTCCTTTCCTAATCCAAACAATAAAGCGGAATTTCAGTATCGTTTGGGGCGAATTTTTCAGCGCCAAAATCAATTGGATTCTTCCATTGAGCATTACGAACGGGCTATTGTGCTGAGTCACACACAAAGTTTGTATTTTGGGGCTACGTCGGCTTTGCAGTTAGGCTACATTTACCAGACCAAAAGTCAGAAAGCAAAGGCGATTGGGTATTTCAAGCAAGCCCTCAATTATCCCAAGCATGAATACAAAAACAGCGTGGACAATAAAGCCCGCGCTGCTTTGACTCTGATGGGAGTGGAATGATAGTACTAAAGTTTACAGTTTGTACGTTGACCGTTTAACAGCGAACCTTTTATAGATATTTCAAAAACTCACTCTTAGTTCCCTCTTCCTTAAACTTGCCGCCGTAGTAAGAAGTAATGGTTGTGCTTGAATCATCCTGAACACCGCGAGAGGATACGCACAAGTGTTTGGCATCCATGACGATAGCGACATCTTCAGTTTGGAGAATTTGTTCCAATTCTTTCGCGATTTGAATGGTTAAACGTTCCTGTACCTGTGGGCGTCTGGAAAAATATTGCACAATCCGATTCAATTTGGAGAGTCCAATCACTTTTCCGCTTGAAATGTAGGCCACGTGAGCTTTTCCAAAAATGGGCACAAAGTGATGCTCACAGTTGGAATAAAAGCTGATGTCTTTCTCTACCAACATTTCGTTGTACTTGTATTTGTTCTCAAAAAGCGTGGCTTTTGGCTTGTTCTTGGGATTTAAGCCGCTAAAAATCTCTTTTACGTACATCTTAGCCACGCGATGAGGAGTACCTTTGAGACTGTCATCGGTCAAATCGAGACCCAATGTTTCCATAATTTCACGGAAATGATGTTCGATTTTAGCTACTTTTTCAGGGTCGCTTAGTTCAAAAGCATCTTCGCGCAATGGCGTATTGTAGGCACTAAGCCCGTGGTCATCGCCCCACTCGTCAACGGTTAAATCAACGAAATTGGCAGTTTCACGCGGGGTATTCCACGAAGTTTCGTTCGGTTTCATAGAGTCTGATTTTCAAGTCCAATGTGGACTCCAAATGCCCACGTAAGATGTTATAAATTACAATTGCAATGTTCTCGGCACTTGGATTTAGGTTCTTAAACTCCTCTGTATCAAGATTTAGATTTTTGTGGTCGAACTTTTCGAGAACATACCGCTCCGTCAAATCGTTCAGCCATTTCAAATCTACAACGTAGCCGGTATCCGGGTTTACTTCGCCCGTTACCTGCACAATCAGTTCATAGTTGTGTCCGTGGTAGTTAGGATAATTACACTTTCCAAATACGTGGGCATTTTGTTCATCCGACCAAGTCGGATTGTTCAAGCGATGCGCAGCATTAAAGTGAGCTTTCCGAAATACCGCCACTCGTGGGTTGTTCATACCGATAAGTTAATCAATCAAGTTGTTGTTTTTTACGTACGTGCCGAGGAGTCATCAGAAAGTTTGTCTGCAACACCCTCTCGACCGTTGGGCTTGGTACCAAGTGCCCGAAGGTAAGTATCGTTTTCAACTGTATTATAAACGACTTCCAAAACAAAATAGTTTTGATTTGGGAAGTGAAACGGCGTTATCTGTTATCCGTTATCCGTTAATCGGGCTGATTATCAGTCTATTTAGAGAATGAAAATTTTCAAACTGCTTTTTTATTTGCGTTTGGTGAAGGCAGGGAATAATAAAGAATAAATGAGGCAAAACACGAACTGTACGGCGGTAGTAACGGCCAAATAGATAGGCAATTGCAGCAAATCTTCCATCATTTGCGTGGCGTTTTCAAAGTTTTCGTCGGAAGTGGCACTCATCGTAAGCCACTCGCGGCCGCGCAGCAGAAGGTCATTGAAGTAATCTGGGTTGACAAACTGGTAGTAAATGCCTTTGATGACGGCAAACCCCAACAGCCAATATACACTTAGTTTTAAAAGTGATTTAAAGCCTTTACCAAAGCTCCAATCCGTACCGGTTGCAGATTCTGTACGTAGAAAGGCAATGTAAAATACGCCGACTAATATCAACCACAACAAACTCGTAAAAGGAAGCCAATCCACGATGGTATTGTGGTAGCCAAGGAATTTTTCGCCGACCAGCCAAACAAGGCTGAAAACAAGAATGTAGCTGGTGAATTTAAGGGTATTGTTCATTTTAAATTTCATCACAGGTTGAAAAAAGTCCGCAAAGCTACTTATTTTCAATTATTCAAGCCGAATAAATGTTAGTTTTGCGTTTTCAATACGTTTAGAAATAGTTATCCGTTACACGTTACAAGAAAGATTCTTTAACGACAGCTAACTGACAACAGATAAGGAAAAAGAGTATGAGTGAAATTACCAAAGAATCCACCGAAGAGAAATCGCGGAACTTCATCGAACAAATCATTGAAGAAGATCTCCGTACAGGTAAACACGGAGGAAGAGTACTGACTCGTTTTCCACCTGAGCCTAATGGCTACCTGCACATTGGCCACGCCAAATCCATTTGTTTGAATTTTGGAGTAGCCCAACGTTATGGCGGTGCTACTAACCTGCGTTTTGACGATACCAATCCCGTAACCGAAGATACGGAGTACGTTGATTCGATAAAGAATGATGTGCAATGGTTAGGTTTTCAGTGGGTTAATGAATTTTATGCCTCCGATTACTTTGACCACTTGTACGAATTTGCCATTAAGCTGATCAACAAAGGATTGGCCTACGTGGACGAATCTACTTCTGAACAGATGGCTACCATGAAGGGTACGCCTACAGAGCCCGGTACCAACAGCCCATATCGGGACAGAAGCGTTGAAGAAAATCTGGACTTGTTTGTTCGGATGAAAAACGGTGAGTTTGCCGAAGGAACTCATATTCTCCGCGCCAAGATTGACATGGTTTCGTCCAACATGATCATGCGCGACCCGATCATTTATCGTATCAAATTTGCGCATCATCACCGTACGGGTGACAAATGGTGCATTTATCCCATGTACGATTTTGCGCATGGGCAGTCGGATTCGATTGAAGAAATCACGCATTCGATTTGTACCCTGGAGTTTATTCCCCATCGTGAGTTGTACGATTGGTGCATTGAAAATTTAGAAATTTTTCCTTCAAAACAATATGAATTTGCGCGGCTGAACCTCACTTACACCGTAATGAGCAAGCGCAAACTGCTCCAATTGGTACAGGAAGGTCACGTAACAGGCTGGGACGACCCACGAATGCCGACGATTTCGGGACTGCGCCGCCGTGGATTTACCCCCGAATCTATCCGTGAATTTTGCGATCGCATCGGAGTGGCTCGTCGCGACAATTTGATTGATGTCAGTTTGTTGGAGTTCTGTATTCGCGAACACCTCAATAAAGTAGCGGCACGGCGTATGGTCGTAGTTGGCCCACTCAAAGTAGTGATTACTAATTTCCCCGAAGGAAAGGTAGAGCTTTGTCACAGTGAAAATAACCCCGAAGACCCTGAGGGAGGAATGCGTGAAGTGCCTTTCAGTCGGGAAATTTATGTGGAGCAGGACGACTTTATGGAAGTGCCTTCCAAAAAATACTTCCGCCTCGCACCCGGCCAAATGGTGCGATTGAAAAGTGCTTACATTATCCGTTGCGATGAAGTGGTAAAAGATGAAGAAGGAAAAGTAACGTCATTGCTTTGTTCCTACATCGAAAACAGTAAAAGCGGTAACGATACTTCGGGCATCAACGTCAAAGGCACCTTGCATTGGGTGTCGGCTGCGCAGGCGTTGCCCGTAGAAATCCGCCAATACGACCGTCTGTTTAAGGTGGAAGATGTGGCAGCAGCCGAAGGAGATTTTAAAGATCATATCAATCCCGATTCGCTGCAAGTGATAACTGGCTATGCCGAACCTGTGTTGAAAGAAGCGGATGTTGGTGAAAAATTCCAGTTTATGCGCAAAGGATATTTCTGCTTGGATGCTGATTCTACCCCTGAAAAATTAGTTTTCAACCGCACGGTAGGTTTGAAAGATACGTGGGGGAAAGTAGCGGCTAAGTAAAGGAGATTTCTTACGTGAAAGCGGTACTATGCTCTAAGTGGGTTGTAGCACCGCTTTTTATTTTGTCTCTTTTTCCTCTTTGTAAGTTTTAGTTTACTTCGCTAACTTGCGTCAAACCGACGGTTGAAAAATGAAAAAAATATTATTGGTAGAAGACGAAGTAAACGTAGTGAACTTTATAAAAAAAGGCTTAACCGAAGAAAATTATGAAGTATCGGTTGCTCTAAATGGCAGTACGGGAACGGAAATGGCTTCCGGTAACAAGTATGATTTGATTATATTAGACATCATGTTGCCCGACAAAAACGGGATAGATGTTTGTCGGGATTTACGTAACAATCAGATTCAAACTCCTATTTTATTCCTGACTGCCTTAAATACAGCAGATAATATTGCACTTGGTCTAAATTCTGGAGCAGACGATTATCTTGCCAAGCCTTTTAAATTTATTGAATTGGTGGCAAGAATCAAAGCATTGCTACGACGAACTAACATAAATGGGAGTGAAATCAGGAGCAAAGAAAATAGCTATTCTGTTGCAAATTTAAAAGTAGATGATGGTGCTAAAACAGTGGAGCGAAACGGAGAGGTAATATCACTGACTGCCACCGAATATCGTTTACTTCTGACTTTAATTAAGAGCAAAGGTAGAGTGCTGTCTCGCATTGATTTACTTGAAAGTGCGTGGGACATCAATTTTAATTTAGCTACTAATGTTGTAGATGTATATATTAATTATTTACGAAAAAAGATTGATTCTGCTTACGAACCTAAGCTTATTCATACGGTAATAGGTATGGGATATGTTCTGAAAGAAACATGAAAACTCAATTTAAAATAGCCTTATTCTTAATCATTACCAATATAATGATGCTTCTTCTTTTTGGAGGGAGCATTTATTATTTCCTATATAATTACTCCTACACAGATTTTTATAAACGACTGGAAACTCGAGCAACAATAGCAGCTAAATATAATTTTGATGCTGATAAAATAAATGCAGAATCGTTTAAATCAATAAGAAAAAATCACCTTGAAAGACTTACGGAAGAAAAGGAGTATTTATACCGAATTGATCAAAATACTGATATAAAAGAAGTAGTAAAAAAATCGTTACTCCCCCTCAATTTTCTGAAAAATATGGTATCAAATGCCAAATCTACCTTGCAAATAAACGATACATTTTATACAGGAATCCGCTATAAGAGCCATAACAGAGTGTATCTGGTTATTGTATCTGCCAAGAATTATTACGCGTCGCACCATCTGCTTTTGATGCGAAACAGTATTTTTTTTGCAGTAGGCTTCATAGTCTTGATAACCACTTATTTATCCTTTTTTTTCTCAAAACATATTTTTGACCCTATAAAAAATATCGCTGACAGAGTGAAGCAAATAAGTACCGAAAATATTCATTTGAGGATAGAAGAAAAAAATGATGATAACGAAATAAGTCAGTTGATTTCAACTTTTAATGATTTATTGAATCGGTTGGAAACAGCTTTTGAAACGCAGAAAAACTTCATTAGTAATGCTTCACACGAATTTGGCACGCCATTGACTTCGATTATGGGGGAAGCAGAAGTGATGCTGATGAAAGAAAGGAGTCCCGAAGAATATCAGCAATCGTTGGCAAGTATTTTAGGACAGGCTGAAAGATTAAACCAAATTACGCAAACCCTGCTGTATTTGGCCCAAACCGGATATACCAACAAAAGAGTTCACTTTGAGATACTTCGGGCAGACGAACTGATATGGCAGACAAAAGAAATGGTGGATAAGTTAAACCCTAAAAATAACATCCAAATTGATTTTAGTCTTTTGCCCGAAAATCCTAAGAAATTGAAAATATTAGGTAACAAGCAGTTGTTGTACCTCGCTTTCACCAATATACTGACCAATGCCTGCAAATATTCAGGTAATAAACCGGTTCAGGTTACTATAGCTTCCAGCGATGATCAGGTGTTTTTGGTTTTCAAAGATCAAGGCATAGGAATACCGGAACCGGAAATGCCGTTTATCTATGACCCATTTTTTAGGGCTTCCAACACCCGAAATTTTGAAGGCTATGGAATAGGATTGCCCTTAACCCGGAACATTACAAAAATTCATAACGGTCAAATCCAGGTATGGTCAGTAGTGAATGAAGGAACGACTGTACAAATAAAGCTTCCATTGGCTGTTATTTTATAAAAATTCAGATTCTAATCGGATTCTAATCTTCCTCTTAGACCGCTCTCATCTCTTCAAAACAGTTTTGTGCTTTAATTTTTTCGCCTTAAAAAAATTAGAGCATGGCAAAAACGATATTAATCCCGATTGACTTTAAAATTGAGTCATTAAATACGCTCAAGTTGGCCCTCAACAGCCTTAAAAGCGAGCACACTAATGTAGTTTTAATGTATACCGAATACTTAACGGACTCTATTACAGAGCTTTTGTTTTATAGCCCTAAAAAAATAATAAAGTCGCTAAAAAGTCCGGAATTTGAAGAAGCTATTTCGATCATTAAAAATAGGTACGAAACGATGATTGATTCTATAGATATAAAATTGTTTCATGGGTATAATGTCAATGCCTTCAAAATCTTTGTTGAGGCAAAAAAAATTGACACGATATATATCCCGAAAAACTACTCATTGCGAATTTCCCAAAACGGTTTTAACCCTATCCCACTTATCAAAAAGTCAAAACTTCCCTATCAGGAAATAGAATGGGAAACGAGCACCTATACTTCAGAGCAGGTACAGTTAAACGCATTATTTAGTAATTAAACTCTATTCAAATGAGAAAACAAGCATTTCCAACAACACCTGTTGGCCGACTGAAACTATTCTTTACATTATTTGACTCTCGCTGGGAAGACCTCACTAAAGATACGTGGTTGAAAATAGTTTATCGAGATTTCAGTGCAGGGTTGATTGTAGCCATGACCGCTATCCCAATGGCCATGGGTTTTGCCATTGCTATGGGGATGCGCCCCGAGCATGGTATCATCGCAGGGGCATTGGCTTGTGTGATTGGCCGGACTTTCGGAGGGTCCAAGTATCAAGTATATGGGCCTACGGCTGCCTTTATTCCCGTCATTGCGGCTTTAATTACAAAATACGGTCCGGCCAACGGGGGTTCGTTTGAATCGGCACACGGTTTTTTGGTACTCGTTTCCATGATTTCTGGGATAATTTTGATCATACTGGGAATTTACGGGGCGGGAAAGTATGCGAAATTGGTGCCTAATTCAATCATTGTTGGCTTTACTGTTGGTATTGCTGTTTCTATTGCACTTACTAATTTTGAAGACATTTTAGGTATAGAAAACTTTAAAGACTTTCTTGGACAAGATGAGGATATTAAGGGTGGTCTTTTCCATAATTTATACTTAGCATTTGGTAACTTAGGACTAATTAATATATGGTCAGTGTTTTTAGGAGTACTCACTTTTGTTTTAGCAAAATATTTACTGAAAATTTCTATTTTTATTCCAGGGCCTGTTATTGCCATGGCTACTGCTACTATATTAGCTTCCACTTTGCTTGCCGATAAGAATATCATTTTGGTGAAAGATTTATATGGATCTATTCCCAATAATTTCTTTGTTTTTACAGCGCCCTATTTGCCCGAAATGAGTTTGGGGGTTGCGATTGATATTCTGTATTTTGTGGGAGCGATTGTGTTTGTATCGGGAGTAGAGAGTATCCTTTGTTCTTCTATGGCTGACAAGTTGGCCGAGAATAAAAGAACGCCGTTCAATCCTGATAAAGAATTTTTTGGTCAGGGGATGGTGCAAATCATCACGCCACTGGTTCAGGGTTTTCCATGTACGGGGGCTTTGGCAAGAACGGCTACCAGTATAAAAGCGGGTGCAAGAACTCCTCTTGCCGGTTATTTTAAAGCGGTTCTTAAATTGACAATGGCCTATTATTTAGCTCAGTATTTAGAGCTTATTCCGATGGCTTGTATTGGTGGTATTTTGGTATGGGTAGCAAGCAACATGATTAAACCTGCCGAAATAAAGGAAATCAAGCATTCAGGTAAGTTTGAGTTTTCCATGATGCTCTACACTGCCGTGATGGTTCCACTTACCGATTTTCTAACGGGGGTTTTATCGGCTTTGATTATTTATTTTGTTGTTAAGAAATTCTTTAACAGAAACAAAGAAGGTCGTGAACAACTAATTTTAGAGTCCGTAGAGTAATTGAAAGAGATATAGATACATGAAGCGTTTCTATACCATATTTGGGAAACACGTCCGGTTTTGGGCGTGTTTCTTATTTTTATTCCAAGTATGAAAAACCTAAATGATTTTTTTTGTAAAAATCTGTTTCTCACTGTCTTTTGCTCCTAAATTATGTTTGAAGCGGCTTAAACTTGGTTTGGGAAATCCTTTGGCATCTACCGAAACTCCTAAGTCTAAGATAGTAACTCCTTCATTTTTGGTATATTCATATAGCCCTTTATTGAGTAACACCGAAGGACTAAAAGTTCGATAGGCGAGGTTGTCAGCAGGACAAAAATTGTACAGTACTTTTTCTCCTACCCTTACTGCCAACGTAAGCGAAGCAATGGTATCAGCATCTTTAACGCAGAAAACCCGAAAATGATTGGGAAATACCTCCAACCACCTATTCAATTGCTCAAAACTGAATGAGAGGCTATATCCTAACAATTGTCGATTGTGCTGAATGAACCCATACACTTCTTGGGCAGGAGGGTTTGACCATTCTTCAAAGCGAAAGTCTGCCCGCATACATTTGCGCAAACGCCGCCGTTCGGACACGTGTAATCCCAGCTCAAAATCAGTTTCGTTCACTTCAATAAATTGGTTATCAATCGACTGAATAATTCCGAAACCGTGTCTCACTAATCCTCTTCGGATAAAGGTGCTTCTGGCAGGGTTATAACAGTTGGGGTAATGCTTGATTTCCAAGGCGTTTATTCCCAGATTTTTGGCAAACAGTTCGATAGAAGTCAGCCATTCTGAAAAATCAGCATGACTTACGTACTCTGCTACTTCAAAGGAGCCAAAAGAGGCACGATAAGGGCTTACTCCTTTGTTCTCCTGAACAAATAAGTGAAAAATTCCGTGCGCTTCACTTTCGGTAAGGGAGTCAGTAAGAACAAATGTATACACTTGAGAAGCTTCCTGATGCCTGACGTGCAGGGGAGTATTGAACAACCACGATGCCCAACGAAGCCGAAAACGGTGAAGTACTTCAGGCTCATTCTCAAATACCAACGCTTTATACTCGCGTGAATAGGAAGAATTTGCCCTGTTTTGTGGGATTATGAGCGTCATTCTAAGATAACTTGTCGGACAAAGATACAAAATCCGCTAACTTTGCGGCATGATTTCAATAACTAACTTATCGTACTACTTAGGCGATCGGGCGTTGTACGAAAACGCTTCCCTCCACATCAAGCCCAAAGACAAAATTGGCCTCATTGGTCTTAACGGAACGGGCAAATCCACACTTTTACACTTGATTGTCGGCAGTTATCAGCCAGATAGTGGAAATATCTCAAAATCGGGCAATTGTTCGATTGGCTTTTTGAATCAGGATTTACTTTCTTATCAAAGCGACGACTCAATACTTTCGGTGGCGATGCAGGCATTTGAACGCGAAAATGAACTGCAACGACAAATGGATGTGATTATTCACGAAATGGAAGTCAACTACCATGATAAATTGGTAGATAGGCTCTCCCGCGTGCAAGAAGAATTTGAGGCATTGGACGGCTATACCATACAATCAAAAGCCGAAGAGATTTTGGAAGGGCTTGGTTTTGCTACCAGCGATTTACAAAAACCACTGCGGCAGTTTTCGGGCGGATGGCGAATGCGCGTGATGTTAGCAAAATTGTTACTCCAGAAACCCGCTCTTTTGATGCTCGATGAGCCTACTAACCACTTGGATTTACCTTCTATTAAGTGGGTGGAGAAATACGTTCAGAGCTACGAAAATGCCGTGATTGTAGTCTCTCACGACCGTGAGTTTTTGGACAATGTGTGCGATACAATGGTCGAAGTAAGTAACCAGAAATTGAATTATTACGGGGGAAACTATTCGTTTTATATTGAAGAAAAAGCCCTTCGCAACGAGATTCAAAAAGGTGCTTACGAAAACCAACAAGCAAAAATACGCCAAACGGAGCGATTTATTGAGCGTTTTAAGGCCAAAGCAACCAAGGCAAAACAAGCCCAAAGCCGCGCCAAGATGTTGGACAGAATGGATAGGGTAGAGGCCGTGGTGGATGAAAATGCAAAAGTGCACTTCCGATTCCAATTTACGACCCAGCCAGGGCGGCATGTACTCCAACTCGAAGATGTATCGAAAGCCTACGGTGAAAAGGAAATTCTGAAAAATACGGCTATTGCGATGGAGCGCGGCGACAAAATCGCGTTGATTGGCGCCAACGGAAAGGGGAAATCTACCCTGTTGCGCGTCATTGCGGGCACTGAACCCGTAGAGGGAGAGCGGCGATTAGGCCATAACGTGCTGTTTACGTTTTATGCGCAGCACCAATTAGAATCGCTTAACGTAGAACACACGATTCTGGAAGAACTTAAATATGCCAACCCAACCAAGACCGAAACCGAATGTCGGACTATTTTGGGCTGTTTTCTGTTTACGGGCGAAGATGTTTTCAAAAAAATAAAAGTGCTTTCAGGAGGCGAGAAATCACGGGTAGCACTGGCAAAGGTGCTGGTATCGGAAGCCAATTTCCTGCTTCTTGATGAGCCTACCAACCACTTGGACATGCAGTCGGTCAATATTTTGATTCAAGCATTGCGTCAGTACGAAGGCTCATTCGTGGTGGTATCTCACGACCGTTTCTTTGTGGAGGCCATTGCGGAGAAAATTTGGTATATCGAAGACAAGGAAGTAAAGTCATATCCAGGAACGTATCAGGAATATGAATGGTGGCAAGAAGAAAGAGGGGATGAAGGGGATAATGGTCCTGTAGATTCAAAATCTGCTGAGGTGAAATTTGTAGATAAAAAACCTGCTGCTCAACCCGTTAAACAAAACAATTTTGTTACTCAACAAGCCCTTCAGAAAAAAGTGGCGCAATTGGAGCAACAAATTGAGAATTTGGAAAAACGCAAATCTGAAACGGAAGCTAAACTTGCAGATTCGAGTATTTACAGTGACCCTGCCAAATTGAACGAGATAAATCGTTTTTATGCTGATATAAAACAGAAGATTACGCAAGCAACCGATGAATGGGAAACAGCAATGTTGGAAATGGAAGAATTAGGATAAAATGTCAATCGTCGGTCGGTTTTGGACGGGGTTGCCTAAACGGGGTTGCCTAAACGGGGTTGCCTAAACTGACTGACGATTGCCACTAAACATAAACTACATTTCCGTTCTGCTGTTCCCAAAGCGTTTTGTAATGCCCTCCTGTGTTCAATAATTCTTGGTGTGTACCTTCTTCCATCAATTTCCCTTCATGGAGAACGATAATTTTATCCGCGTTCTTGATGGTGCTCATGCGATGGGCTATCAAAATAACCGTGATGCCTTCTTGACGTAACAACTGTATCGTCTGTTGTACAAACCGTTCCGAAATGGAATCCAAGGCTGAGGTCGCTTCATCAAGAATAAGAATTTGTGGCTGACGGTATAATGCCCGGGCAATGGCCAGTCGTTGTCTTTGCCCACCCGACAAATTGGCACCTCGTTCTCCGAGCATCGTTTGAAAACCGTTGGGCAATTTTTCGATAAAATCAGTAATCCCCAATAAATTACAGTAAAAAACGAGCTTTTTCATGTCGGGTTCAAACTCCCCCATCGCAATATTTTCAATCACTGTTCCTGCAAATAGGTCTATTTGCTGCGGTACCACGCTTACCCATTGGCGCAAACTCGCATTGTCAAGGTATTTGATGTCGTAATCGCCAATGTAAATATTGCCTTCTTGTAAGGGATAAAGATTTTGGAGCAATGACAACAGCGTTGATTTTCCGCTCCCACTTTCACCTACCACTGCTGTAATTTCTCCTATCGGAATCAGAAGGTTGAGTTTTTGAAAAACAGTCACCCGCGAGCCATAACGAAACGACACCTCCTTAAATCGAATGTCATTCGATTGAGTGCTTCGAAGCATATCTACCGTCAAAGTCACTTTGTTTTCGGTCGTCTCACGCTCCAAATCCATAATTTCAAACAAACGGTCGGCTGCAATGAGCGCGTCTTGCAGGGTTTTATTCATGCCAATAAGCCCTGCTGCTGGCCCCGTAAAATACCCGATGAGCGAATAAAAAGAAAGCAACTCGCCTGGGGTAAGTTGGTTATCAAGCACAAAACCCGAACCTACCCACAGCAAAATAATGGTAAAAATACTCGTAATGAGCCAAGACGCATTGCCAATGTATAGGCCGCGTGTACCCGTATAAAAAATCGTACGCAACAACCCCACAAAGCGGTTTTCGGTTTTCAGATTAGCAAATTCTTCAATCCCAAACCGTTTGATGGTGGCTACGCTGTTAAGAGATTCTACCAACTGTGCCTCCAAATCGGCACTTTTTTCCATGAGTGTACGCTGATTTTTACGGTTGAAACGGTTGGCAATAAAATAGGTAACGGCATAGAAAGGGATAATCCCCAACATAATCAACGCCAGTTTCCAATCGTACGTAAACATCAGACCAAAAGAAAACAGTACAATAAAAACATCTACGACCAAATTGAGAGCCACGTCGTTGATAAAAACCCGAATTTTGACCGCATCATTATAGTGTACCCAATTAGTTGGACAAAACAGCTAATATCTGTAAGTGTACTACATTTTGTTTAATTTTGTACTATTTTTAGTTATTGGCAATCGTTCGTTGAAAACTTCATTAGGTGTTAAATA
>Ga0247843_1004537_pt1 | contig 20586 bp, 21 predicted proteins | sample LaCruzMarch2017__FD_192420 | JGI IMG/M metagenome (GOLD analysis project Ga0247843, IMG submission 192420) | Freshwater microbial communities from meromictic Lake La Cruz, Castile-La Mancha, Spain - LaCruzMarch2017_8m | ecosystem: Environmental > Aquatic > Freshwater > Lake | place: Spain...
ACCGATAAGCTCGCGGAATTTAAGGAGCGTGCCACCAACATGTATCAAGTCCTCCTATGCTTCGATGGTATCAACAGAGAGAAGTACGGGGCCGTGAAGAACCGCATCCTCAACAACAGCTTGCTGGGGGATGATGACAAAGGTAGTATGCTACCCAAGAGCTATACTGAACTCCTCCACGCCATGAACGGGTTCAAGCCCGAGGGATTGAATTGCTCTCGCCACTATCAAGGGGGGGAGGAGATTGCAGCTGGTGCGGGGGGAGTAGCGTTTGCACAGACTTCTACCTCTCCCAACAATCGGAGGGATAAGGGCAACTGCCATGCGTTCGGGAAGCCTGGCCACTGGGCTACGGATTGCCCTGATTTGACAGAAGCACAGAAGCAACAGCTACGAAAGGATCTTGAAGAGAGGAAGCAGCGGCGTGCGGCGCAGCAGCAGGATCAAATCCATGTCAACGTGGGCAGTGAGGCCGACGAGATCCCTACGGCAATTGAAGACGCTGTTGGGAATGAGGATGATGATGATAAGAGCATCGAAGGAGTCGGCTTCCTCTAGGCGAAAGGGAGGTTCAAGCTCGACCAAGACAAGCTCTATCTGGATACGTGCAGCAGTTACAACCAGATGTGCACTGACAGTACCTTGAGGGGGTCTGTGATAGTAAATATTCCCTCACGGGGAGTTGCAACTCTGGGATGACAGTGTCGAAGAAGAAGGGGTGGTACAAAGGGTTTCACATGTGGTTGAACCCAGACGGTATCGCGAATCTCTTGTCCGCCGGGTTGCTGGAGGCGGAGGGGCACATGATCGAGTACAAGACACAAGACCGGGGGAGATTGGATAGTTACTACTCCTACTGCGAGAAAATCGTCTTCCAACGCAAGAGTGAAGGCGTCTTACAGGGGTTTCCCTATGTCAAGATGAATGAGAATCCCACGGGTGTTGCTCTCTTACAGACAACAATCCGTGAGGCCTATGAAGGATTCTCCAAGGGCGAAGTGAAGGGTGAAGGGGGCGATCCTAACACGCCAGGCACAAGCAAGATTGGGGAATCCTTCTGATAAAGATCTGTCCGCAATGGTAAGCAGTCATACTGGTGTCACTAACATCCCTGTCTCGCATATGGATATCACTAACGCACGTACCATCTTCGGCAGCAATCTGGCGGCAATACGTGGCAATACAGTGAGACAGACACCAGATAGAGTCAACACGGAGTTATTAGATATTCCAGATGACTACCACCGACTCTTTTCGACCCCCTGGCCGACACAACATTTTCTCGTGTCGCCGACATGTCCAAAGACATGTCGCAAGCACGTGAGAGCGGACAGGAGAGAGAAGATCCATAGTCCAGCATGGGTAAAAATGCTCAACTTGAAAATATTATGAACACACAGGCTGCCAATTTTAATCAATGTTTGTAATATTGAAAATCATTTTTAACTACATTATTGGCACAGTACATTATTTCTAGTGGCTTTTCCCACCAAACAAACTCCAGCCCCTGCCCTATTATTTACATAACATCCTCAAGGAGTCTCTTACCCAGCTCATACGAAGAAATCATAAGCGCCATACCAGGTGCTACCTTAATCATACGTGCCCAATTCCCCCTCCATAAGCCATTTACTATACCCTCCTCCTTGACGATAAGTCTCATGTGTCCATATAAGGAAGTAGGTGAACGTCCATTGATCATCTGATTTGCAGTCATTCCGGGACTAATACTACTGCTACTGCTGAGACGAACAGTCATGCGACGTGTCTTGACAACATCAAACGGAGTTGTGAATATCGTGGCAATTGATCCAGCAATAACAGCAGCAAGGAATGCTTCCAATACATCAACTCGTACTGGAGGTCGTGTTTCACCAATTTCAATATAATACCTTGTACCCCAAGTACCCAATGTCTTTGACTTGGACAGTGATGTACGACATGACTCCAATGTGGCAAAATAGATGGCACTAAATGGTACATCTCGTAATACCATGGGAACCAGACCACGGTAGAGTCCTGTGGGACCAGACGTACGTAGTAACAGACGGAATTCGTCAAGTATTGTACGTTGAGAACGAGCACTGCCTTTTGTGGCACTGGCCTGTCGTGTCCGTACGAGCTCTAGCGGGGCTAGATTATAGACAGTGTGTGTGCGTTTGTCGTGTGCGTTTGTCAAATATGTCAGTTTCAATGATACAGGCGAATGGGAAAGGTGAGTGAAAAGGAATGAACGATAAAAAATCATCTATGAATCTAAGTTATGATTAATGAACAACCCTTACCTGTTGCCACGGACGCTATGAATCTGGCAGATGCACCCGAAACGAATGGTATCCAAGGAGCTGTATCATTCGAACCTCCCCGCAGTGTATGCATTTTACGTGGAATAATATCACTGTTCGTACTGCTACTCCTTGATGATCGATCGTATCGTTTGAGACGTGATGTAATTTCATCGTATGCACTAAGATAGATGGTGGCATTTGGTACCACGGCAAGTAATGTGGGTCGTAAACCAGCAAATAGTCCCGCTAGGCCTTCATTCCTTGAAATCGTCCGTAGATTATTAATAACACCCGGTCTTGAGAGAGTGGTAGTAGAAATTGAAGCGGCACCTGCACGATATTGAGATGTCGGATGCCATACTGGATACTGAGGTGCGATGAGGCATGCATTCGTTGGTATACCATATAAAACTACGGCACCTCGTCCACGTAGGAATGTCTTGAATGGACTACTAGTTGAAAAGGAGGCAGTCGGGGCAATCGCTTGCTGACGTACTTTCACAACCTCAAATGGATGGAATGATACATTGTAAAGGATTGATCCGACAGAGCCAGAGACTATACGAGTGATTGTTGATGAAGCTGCCGTTGGAGGGCGTGGGCGATGATGCTCATCCTTCATTGCCCGTCTATTTGTCCAGCCACCAAAGAAGGCAGCGCAACGTCACCGGCTAAGAGAAGCACCAACAGTCATCGTCATCGGACAAAGATTCTCATTTTTCGAAATTATAAGCGGGAAAAAGCGAGAAAGATGAAGCTAAGTAGTGACAATTTGATATGACTCTGAAATATTAGGACTGACAAGTTGTAACAAACACGATGAGGATGGGATTGCTCCTGGTGCGATCCTATGCGAGCTTGAGCCAATGCGGACGATGTTGCTTCGTATCCAATCATTCTCGACAGCCGCATTTAGTCACTCATCATTTCCGACGATCAATATCTATTGATCGCACACGTCCCGACCCGACGACGCAGTTGAGTACTAACAATCGACGGATATTATCATCCTCCTCACTACCAACAACTGCCTCTTTCGAGGCACCTGAACCACCAGCATCACACGGGATGCCCGTCTTTCCGGACATTGACTTTCATAGTCCACGCGACGCAGCGACTAAACGCAATGCGGATCAAGAGGCAATATTTGTAGTAAATGGCTCAAATCGTGGTATTGGATTGCAATTCGTAATCAGTTTACTAGAACGAACGAAAGGGACAATACTTGCATGCTGTCGATTACCCTTGTCGGCACAGAAATTGATTGATCTTACATTGCAATATCCAAATCGGATTACAATTCTACCCCTAGACGTGGAAGATCAATCATCGATTGATTCCCTAGCAAGTATGATAGGCAAAACATATCAACGTGTTGACCTACTGCTTAATGTTGCTGGCATACTCGGTGATGGTAAGACAACACCTGGACCTGAACGATCGGTAATGAACATTGAACGTGATTGGTTAATGAAGACATTGGCCGTAAATGTCGTCGGGCCGACAATGCTAACGAAGGCATTGTCACCACTAATGCTTACCTCCGGTGGGCGTAGATATGTCGAAATGAACCTCAATAGTGATGGAATGGATAAAATCAAGGTAGAATTACCCACAGATAGAGCACCCACAGTCATTGTCAACCTCAGTGCACGAGTAGGTTCAATATCAGATAATCAATTGGGTGGATGGTATAGTTATCGGTTATCAAAGTCTGCATTGAATCAAGCCACGAGGACATTGGGACATGAATTACGTCGACAGGGGACATGGATTGTCGCACTTCATCCAGGCACGACAGATACAGGACTTAGTAAACCATTTCAAAAGAATGTTAGTGAGGGTCGATTGTTCCCGGTCGACTTTACGGTATGTGCTAAATCCTCTCTATTTCTTGAGTTCAATATGAATATTGCGCTCCAGGTCTCGCATCCATGATGTTAACAAAATTCAATTTTCTTTTTGTATATGTTTGATAGGTTGATAAATTGTTGGCAGTCGTGGAATCGCTTGACGATCGAAACACTGGAGGCTTCTATGGTAAGACTTTCAACTTTCTTCGAATAATAATTTGCTTTTTTCCCTTCTCCCTTGATGGCTAATCATTTGTGAAATAAATAACTAAATAGATTGGGCTGGTAAAGCACTTCCTTTCTGATCTGATAACTGTAGGAAATAATCATGACTGACGCATTACGTTTTATCACATTGGATACATGTGTGTGCTTATACACAGTAAAGCCTGTGTGAGATTGTGGAGAAGGAAAAGTAGTTCTATCCCCACTGTACAATAATAGTGGAAATTTACAATCTTGAAATTACTTTAGCGACATTAGAACCAGACTTCATTTGGAATTGTGCTCTACCCTTGTCTAACACCAAATCATACTGATGCTTGTCTAATGCCATATCGTCCTGCCTCTCCCCATGACTACTAATATTATGTCGTTCTCGAAACACACAAAAGCAAACATCTAACACAGGTCTTCCATCGTCACTCAGACTCTTCTCTTCATCGGTCCATATCTCTATACGTAATACATCATTCACAAACACTGGTTTGACAAAGCTGCATTGAAGTGATGATAACTTCATTTCATATTGTTCTTGTCTATTTCGCAGACCATGTACGTAACGCATGACTGCTCGGAGAGCATACCCTAATGTACAAAGACCATGCAGAACAGACCTTTTTCTTATTGGTTCTTGACCCTCGGTCACATCCTGCACATTGCCTGTTACGTGTAACGGATTATAGTCACCACTAAGCCGATAAAACAAAGCCGCATTTTTTGGTATTTGATATCGTATAACCGTCTTCGTCTTTGTTTCATCGATTGGGCTAGTAGCTTGATCGTTACTTTTGATTCTCAATCCGTCAATGATCCTTTCGTCGTCCTTCTTCATCTTCGACGACATATGTGCCTCGTCGAACGGGATTATCTTTTCAGGATTGAGGCCCAGTATTAGTGCCACCATCTTAGATGTACCAATGCACTTTCCACTTTGATGATAGGTTGTTACCGATGTTACGAAGGTACCAATAGTATGTGGTTTCACACATGTGATCCTAGTTTCGAGATTTATCTTCATGGGTGGGTCAACTTCTAGCTCACCATCGGCTTCGTCGTCGTGCATTTCCAAAAATGAGATGTTGTCGTACAGCGTCAAGCTTTGTGACATGTGCAAAATTGGCAAATTTTGTACTTGCTTCGCATCCTCCGGGTCTCGATAGCATCGTTTCGGCAAGAGACCACAGCACGTCCCATCATCGAAATGATTGATCATCGATTCTGGTGGAAAGTGACGTATACCGAACGATCGGTTCTCACGTCGTTTTTCTGCAATGAAAAACAACGCTAACAAATATAATGGAAAGACCTCGAACTCTGCATGTCTTTCGTAAACATATCTTAATTCGCGCTCGTCGTGGCCATTGTTCTCCTCCACATCGTCAGCATTGCCATTGTGGCAGCATCCGATACCGAGCGCGTAAAGCGCGACGTCTCGTTTGGTGAAGTACGCGACAAGTGATTTCGTTGTTTCATTCACCTCATGCTGTCTCATCATGTCTCTCAATCGTGTACCTTAAATATTCTGAAGTTGTGTAGGGCGTGGTGGCCACCAAAGATAGCGACACAATCATGCGATTGATAGAAGTAAAATGATCGCAGCTTGAAAACTCACAGGGGGGGGAGATGGCTCCTGTCTACTTTGCGGGAACAGCATCTTCTCCTCGGCATCGTACGTAGATACTAGTCCAATATTGATTTGGTTACTTAGGCGTTGTCACCACCAGCATCCTAGAGATAGAAGGAAGTCGTGAATTCCGCGGTGAGTACGACGATGGGCAAGAAAGAAGCCGCCGGTAAGTGTAAGTGGTGGAAACAATGACGGCGGTCGTCCCACCAATGACGACGGTCTTGGTCCATCACAGCTTCAGCAGCAACCGTGGTCTATCCTTAATAGTGTCTACTTTCAAGGCCTGGGGAACATACAGCCGTACGGGGAGATACCAGCGTACTCTCGTGCCGTAGCGACAGAGGGTACATATTTCGCACCATCTGCACTGATTTACGCGAACCATGCCCCGAGTTTTTCACTCAGATACAATCGTTCATGGAACCACATGTACAAGAAGAACGGCGTGGTATTGGGAGTAGCCATGGCACCTCACGCATGAGCGCGGAAGCTGAGCGCATTGCTACCGATGCTCGAGTGCTCAAGAAGGCAAGACAGAATAAGGAGGCACACGATACGTACACAAGAGCTATTAAGATTGATCCTTTCAACCATGGATACTTTCATCATCGGTCCGAGACGGCATTCAATTGGAAGGTAAGTTATTAAGATGTGGGATAAATATAACTTTTATCATCATCATTCCATAATGTTTATTATTTCCTCTAAACTGTGTCTGTCTGGCAAGAAATGGGAGTGGGCACGACTTGACGCTCAAGCTGGTCTTGACCTCTGCGCCTGCGAGCATTCCATCGATGTCCACGCTTGCGACGAAATGTTCGGGATGTTATGGTGTACTCTAACACGGGCTCATATGGAGATGAACGAGTGGAAGAAGGCCAAGAAGTCTTGCAGCTTGGGTCTTCAGTACATTGATGATTCTGTGGAAGAAACTCAGTATGCAGTGAAAGTTCTACGGATGTACAAGAAGGACATCAATGACCAGATTGATGCATATAACGCTTCCCCTCTCTCGTCCATCGCAGAGTTCCGCGTCTATAAAGTTCACAATGAGAAAGATGATTTGTTGTTTGCATACACTTCCAAAATGGAGCGTGACGAAAATCCAACCCAACCAGAGTTACTCCTAGTCGATCTTGATGTCAATATCAGTCCAACACTTTGGAAGGAAATTTTTGACACCATCAACGAGCAGAAATTGCGTAGCTGGACTCAAACTCCTCTCATCGCCCATGAGACTATTTCACTTCCAAGTGCCAATCATTGGCTAACCGCTATTCCAATTCTTTCGAGTGAGGATGCAAGCGTGCTAAAGAAACATCTCATGCGTGACAGTGTGGAAAGTAGTACGGTCGTTATTATAAAGGTTGAGGAGGCATCTGGCCCACCCGACTTTGATACGACAGCGTATATTAGAGCTGTGACGGAGAATGCCGCCCACTGTGAGAGGATGTATGGCGAAGGTCACAAATTGGCGGTCTGAAATCGTAGCGAATCTAGTTTCATGACACATGTTGTTTGGGCCATATTTATAGATTATATTTTATCACAGTATTGCTGTATGTGTTTATGTTTACTCTACCAAACAAGATTCAATAATATGCAAAAAAATCACTCCTAAAGTGTCCACTCCTCTATCTTGACTTTCACTTCTTCCTCCACCTTGAAGCGCTTTAATTCTCCACCATTGTTCATGTTTGAGAGTGGAACACGTCCACTTGTCACATGATTGTCGTCTGCCCGCTTCTTGGTGGATCCAATCTTGGCTTTCGCCTCCATCTGTGCAAGAGTAAGCATCAACGCGGCCTCTCTCTTACATTCTGCTAATTTTAACTTCGCCTTTACAATAGTTCCGGACTTGCGTTTGTATTTTCCGCACGTGCTGTGCTTTCTGGACTACCGTTACACAACTCAATAGTCTCCTTGGTAGCCGCAACACTGTGGCAAGAGTTGAATTCACCTTTGTCCAACCAATGTGTTGTCACTGGGTTAGGTGTGTGAAGTGTAACATTGATGTCGATTGACAGATGATCTCTAAGAAAGAGAATAATATTGACTGATAACAAAAATAGAATCCCTGACAGCTCCACAAAAAGAAATCAAATGCATCAAGCAGTGGACGTCTTCCGTAATTACTTGTTGGTTGGATTCGATGATGAAAACCGGAATCTTTGTCGAATAAACGAGCATCTCAAAGCAGCTGTTGACATCTTAGCAAAAGTCGAGCTTCGTCTCTCTTGTCATGTCGTTTCTGCATTACTGAAACAGTCAAAGAAGATTATAGGCCTCGATGCGTACTATATTTTCATCGACGGCTCTTATCCTCGTCGTCTAATGGATTTCAACGCAGTCGAGTTTCGGTTGATGGGCCAAACTGTTGGTACTCTGTCGGGTCCAGTTAGAGCGCAGCAGGATATTGATGGCAAAATCTGTCTGATATTTCCAGTATCATATCAGTGTGCAGTGAATGGATATCTTGATGGACTAAGCGATGAAGATACTGCTAGCTTTATTGCTGACAAGTCATATGCAGAACGCCAAATTTTGTCTTACCTTCAGACGGGCGTCGGATTGCAAAACTCGGCGGCTGTGACATTCACTCCAACATCGTTCACCATACATGAAAAATCGGCAACGTTTCAGCATTTCATGACCTTACTTAATCAACGCCCAAGCCGCGAGAGCGTTAAGGAAGAGCTCATCATGATCATGCTTGTAGCAAAAAATAGCGGGGATGCTGGTCTTATTTGCCGCCGCTTCGAGAATGAGTTTGAGCACCAATTTGAAGAGATGGTGTTGAACACACTTGTTGCTTTTGGTCATACCGATGAAATGATGAATCTGTTGGTTGATAATCGAATGTTAAAGCACGAAAATAGTGTCCTTTGCCAGGTCCAGGAAATGATTGGTACGGTTGAGATCTACCACCCTGGATTCAACATCAAGGCTTTCCTCAATGATGGTTCCCTTGTTAATAACGAAGACGGAGTTCTCGTGTGGCGAATCGATATCACTACAAATGCAACACCACTCTCAATCACAATGAACAACATAACAAGGCTTGAAGTGTCAGTCTCGGGTATTTGTATGCCAAGAACAGTAAATGATATCTCTGTGGGTTCTTGCTGGAATGGAATTGACATTGATTGGTTCTCGATGACGTTGGGAAACGGAGTTACGGTAGATGGCAGTGTGTATTCTACCGATAGCGATTCTTTTCTCAATTCAGTGGGCGATGTGGATGTCACAGTTGGCCTTCCATTATCCTTCATTCAAAACACACTGGTTGCACTTGGACTTCATGATTGACTTACGACAGTAAAGTGCAATAGATGTAATGTTTGCCGACAAGTAGTATCATGAGCAGAGTGAAATAGAAAAGAGCAACTAAGATACAATTTACATTGAAATTCACATCTCACGTTGTCTCAATTGTTATGATTTACTTCTCAAACTAGTCGCCAGCTATAATTTTTTGTCCGCCTCCGACATGTATGCAAATTCAAGGTAGAATATTACTTAACTGTACAATATCCTGTTGAGACCTTCATTTTATCACAACTTTATCTTCTTACTCTTCTTCTCTTTATCACCGTCAAAGTCATCCTCACAATCAATTTCATTTTCAGCATGCTCTCCATTTTTCGAAGACAATGACTCAGGCACTGTTGTTTCATCACCGTCCTTCTTCTTGTCGTCATCATTACTGCTACCGTCACCCTTCTTTTTCATATGTGGAGTCCAAATGAAACCAATGTCATTTAACATCTTAATACGTTCCTTCGTTAACCAGCACTTACGACCCTGATTCCGATGTGACCATTGTGCACGTTGGTTCATGACCCACCAGGACAATTTGCGATTGGCAGAATAACCATGAGGGACACGACAATGGCCATTATCCACTCGAAACTTAAAAAGTTTACACCAGAATAAGAAAAGAAGAATGCGTGTAAGGTCTGTGTTGCCAAAGATGTACAGCAAGACCAACACGACAGATACAACACGTATTACATTACCTGCAACAGTTCATTGTACCGAATTATCCAACGAGCCTCGCGTGACTTTATCATTGGTTCACTATCTGGACCAATACCAGTAACATCATTCACATTAATTTCTCGACGAGATGGCAACATATTGACACTCTGATCCATCGTTGCCATTTGCTGTGGCATAGATGTCATGGAAGCATACTGTTGTGCCATGGGGTTCATTGCGGCTGCTGCGGTGGACGGGTTGAACATGTTTCGATAACCACCACCAAATTGGGCACCAAGTCCAGCTACCATCCCCGTTGGATTACCCATCATGGCAGCCGCTGCCAAATGTGGATTCAGTGATGCCGCAGCAGCAGCACCACCACCAGGATAGCCCATGGCAGCACCCGTGGCTAGTAGAAAATTAATATCGGCAGGATTCATTGGGACCATTGATGGGAATCCATATGCCGATGCCGCTGGCATTGTGGGGGCTGACGCTGCTCCTCCGAGGCCAAGTTGCTGTAGTAATGCTTGCTGGGTCTGTTGTTGGAGCATGTTGTATTGTGGGAATTGTAGTGCGTTATTGTTGACACCAGTGGCAGCACCATAGAGAGAGGACACGCTATTGGGCAAGACTCCAGTGTTGGCTGCTACGGGTTGTGCAGCAGTTGGGGCAATCCCCCCCGACTTCGCCGCTGCTCGTTGTTGTTGCTGAAGAGTGTATGCATTCTGACCAGGAGCAAAGGGAGTAGGCATTAGGAAGTTGGGATCATTCATGGCCATGGCCAGGTCACTCGGGGTCAAGAAATTGTTGAACAATGATAGTAGACTTAGATCCTGTGCCGAAGGTTGCTGTGATACAGGTGCACCGTTACCATTATTCGAGACCGAGGAGGGTGCACCTGTAGTACCGCCCCCGGCCGACGGTTTGGTTGAGGATAAGTTACCATTCCCCCCAATAGTCGACGGGAATAGACCTTCCAATTGTTGAACAGCCGACTGCGTGGGATTCACACCGGATGCCATCCCCGCCATGGCATTCTTAATCCGAGCCTCCATATCATCAACGTTGTTCTGTTCAATTTGCGTGGACAAATCCACAGACGAAGGGTCGGCTGCGTCAACAATTCCTTCGTCGTTAATATTTTGCTGAGGCTCGCCTCCGTCTTGACTACCATCCGATGACATGATTGAAGGAGGAAGGATCTTCTGGGAGAAGAAGACAACATGATGGAGCAACGATGAACAATAAAAGATGAATTAGATGTGTTCGGGCTTCGTTCATTGTTCCCTCCCCCCCCCCTGTTTATCATCTTGGCCCGCGGACCGACATTACTACCGGCCCCCAACAATATATCGGAATTTAGCAACATCGTTGGGATACGGCACGCCAGGGACCCCGGCAACGCAACATTCAACATTATCCCCCTCGACCACAGAGCACGAAATAGTGACATGAAAATAGTATTATTACTCACGATTATTATGAATTGACACCGTCGTTTCTAGAATGAGAGGAGTGTATTAGGTGGTATTAGAGACCTTTGTATTAAGCTGTTATTAGTTTGTTGTAGCAGAATATTGGGCGATTATTTTCGTTGTGTGTCTTCGGCGTTGAAGAAGCACGTCAGGTACAATACTTATGTACATACCTACCTAGAACTCGATCCTTCGAACAACACAGGTAAAATAATAATAATGATGGCGACGACGACGAGAAGTAGACGTCGACGAGAAGGAGGGGATGATGGCAAGCGCTTTGCGACAAAGATGGCCCTTGGCTCCACAGTATTTGCAACGGTCTTACTGCTCGTGCTCTTTGTGTCATTCTCGGAATGGAGAGGAGTAACCGACAATAATTATTTCGATGAAATCGAATGGGATGATTTGGATGAAGATGGATCAATTTCAGAACAACAACAATCGCCACGCTCAATGATGCTGATGCACCGTCGTCGTAGAAATATTCGTCAGCATCGTCGCTTGGATTCCAACGAAGAAGACGCCGGTTTAGTTACCAATGGCAATTACTCCAACTTTCGATGTGATGATATATTTGATAACACACCATCCATAAACTCTACACAATCAATACCCACAATCCGATGTCAATATGCCCGAACATGTGAAAATTCAGGATTACTCCTGCCATTTATTTTCTGTCATAATACATTATTCTCTACATCTACATGGATGATGGTACTATTCCCACCATTACTGTTAGGATTGACATTATTATTTCGACTATTGGGATCAACGGCAGATGAATACTTCAGTCCAAGTCTTGAAATGTTCTCCGTCAAATTGGGTCTCCCGCCTCGATTTGCAGGTGTGACACTACTAGCACTGGGAAATGGTGCCAGTGATGTAAGTGCCACGATGAATGCCATATGGAATGATCCCGTCGATGGGTACAAATTAAGTCTAGGTGCATTGACTGGAGCATCCATGTTTATTACGACTGTGGTGGCAGGATCTGTAATATTAGCAAATGGGGGGATGGTATGTCGTGGTGCGATGCTCCGTGATGTCGTCGCACTGGCCGTCACGGTGGTTGTTGTGGCATTGACGTTAGAGGGGGGAGAGGTGGATTCCAAGACGGAAAGTCTTTTCATTTCCATTTATGTCGTATACGTGTTGATAGTACTATTTGCCGACGTTTATCATCGAGCAGTAATGCTACCAAGGATAAAGCACGAATTAGACATGAGAGAACATGCACGTCAGATTGAGGCAGGACGAGTCGCCAGTCTTACTGCTGGGGATGCATGGGGCAATCTAGTGGGTGGAGGAGTCAGAGGAGGTGGTGATGAAGATGCAATATCGATTGCCTCTGTGGGTCCACTCGGCGGTGGTCGAGGAGGAGGACGGAGCAGTCGGCCTGTCAGCCCGGCAATTGACGATGATGTCCGGTCGCACGCCAGTGCCCCGCCCTCCACGGTAGCCTGCAACACCCCGATTATCAAGAATCGGGCACTGAATGCAGTACTTACGGCATTATCCAACTACAATGATGTTGAGCACGATTTTGACGACGTTGACGGAGCAAGTCATCGTCCACGTCAAGATGGATGGGGTGTCGAATCAACAATTGAAGGCTCGATGCCATGGGACAGACCGGTAGTGCTTCATGGTGCCGACGGTGTGCTTTCTCGCCATCCACATCACCATGTTCAGCCAGGAGAGGGATCTGATAATCAATATAGCTCTCCGTATCGTGTCATGGAGGACATGGATGTGGTCGAACGAATGTGTGTCCCTGATGGGAGTCAGGGGCATCCAGCACTCAATTGGGTGGCTGCCTGGCATGAATTTAGGCAAGAATTGGTGCTCCATTTTCAAGAGTGTTGGGGTGACATTATAGATGACGACGAAAGCAGCTGGTTAGATAAGTTTTTGATGATTTGCGAATACCCCGTGACAGTTGCAAGAAAGGTATGTGTTACAGATGTTGTACTCTCTCTTGTATCCTTTTTGGATCGGACTCAACATTATTGACGCTGTTTTACTACCTGGTGTTAGCTTACAGTGTCAATCCCGTGCGAAGGCTCTTACTGTCGTGCACTTGTTGCATTGTCATTTTCATTATCACCACTGTGGATGAGCAGTTACATAAATAGCAATTTCAACAACATCAACTTTGGTGGATGGTCGATTGCAGTTTACATGGCAATAACATGCTCTGTTGGGTTGTTGATAACAAGGTATGCTCCAGGAGGGGATGGGAATATGGCAACAGTATTTGCAGTAAGTGCTCTCTGTTGTTATCAACATCTGACCTGATGAATTTTTGGATACTGTGTTAAATATTTACATTTTTGCCTGCCCTTTTTGTGTACGTAGGTACCCCTTGCACTTTATGGCTTTATTGTTGCTGCCTCCTGGATTGATACCATCGCAGAAAACTTGGTAAATCTTCTGGGGTTCCTGGGTATAATGCTGCGAATGTAAGTCCATGAAGTCACAGTCTTTGAAGTATTGTTCACACTTGCTCTCACAGCCTTATCTGTGTCTGTGCCACACAAGACCCAACTCCATTATGGGCTTAACAGTGCTAGCATGGGGTAACTCAATGGCTGACTGGTCTTCAAATGTCACCATGGCACGTAAAGGACTAGCAAACATGGCCATCACTGCATGTTTTGCAGGACCAGTATTTAATATCCTCATCGGACTTGGTCTGGGGTTGGGTGCGCTTGGGAACTCAACAGGCATGGAGGTGAACTATGTTCATGTTTCAGCTGCAATTAACATTGGGTTCCTTTTCTGTTTTATTAATTGTGGGCTTGTGTTAGTCTCTGGGTTTGCAATCAACAAGGGTGTGATACCTAGTGGCTATGGTTATGCTGCTCTTGCTCTTTATAGTGTGTACATGCTTGCAGCAGTTTTCTCAGCCATAGGGTCAACTTGATTCTTTTCACCACACCCCAACATAAAACTGAACAGATGATTATTTCCAGCATCATGCTTTTTACTTGACGCCAAATATTACCAAAATTGCCACAGAAGAGAGCACCACTTATGTTGTCATTAAAATTACAGTTACAGGACCACCACAATCACTTTCTCAAGGCAGGAGGAGTATTATTGTTCTAGCATAATCAATTGCTATCATCCTACATCATCCACTACGGGCCAAACCACACAACAAGTAGATTACAAGTAGAAGAAGGGTCTAATGATGGTAAAAACTTCTGGCAGAAATCTCCTCTCTAGCATAGGCCCTCCTCTCTTCACCAAATGTACAAATACATCACCCAGGTCACAACAACAACCGGGGGAGACATATCGTATTATTTTCTTCGGAACACAACACGTCAGTGCTTGTCTCCTGGCCCCTTCAGCTAACCCCTACAGTTCTTACAGAAAGAAAGGACCTACAGAAAAAAGCTCGCCGCATTGAATTTTTTGTTGCTGAGAGAAAGTGGCGAAAGGAAGAAGAACTCAACCGTGCCGGGGCCAGAACAAGTCCAACCAATAATACCTGGGTGTCATCGTCGTCGATTGTCTTTAACAACCATCCAGCGCTCGTCCTCTGTTCACTGCACAGTTGAGAGAGAGGAGAGACTTCTTTGTTATAGAAACTGGACTTCGCCATCACACAATTTGTCTATTAATCCATCATGGACCAACACCAGCACCACCCATACCCATTCCCCACCCACCTCTATTATCCACATCCAATTAAAGTATCTGCTCAACAGCCACACTGGGCGCACCTCGCAGCCGCGTCTCAGCAATACAGCAATCTGCTTCTTCCACCTTCAATTCCAAAGAAGGGTCTTCCTGGTCAAAACCCTCAAGAAAATCTGGGTGTAATACACCAAGAGACTATCCTTCAACCTCCAACTCAGACAGTAGAGACACATGTTAAGAAGACATCTCTTCATGGCTTACCTGATAAATCATTGCATCACAGTGGGAAAGTTCTTAAGAGTCCAGCATACAAGGGGGAACAGAAGCAACCACAGAAGACAACAAGAAGCCCACAAGGACAACTTGAACTCCAAATAATCCATCATCAAATCAAGGCCCCTTGTTCAATACCTCATAAGCACTCTGCGAAAGCTGCATCGCAGCAAGCTGAGCCACCTATCAAACCACCAAGTAAGCGATCACACAAGAAGCAGCAAAAAGGACTGTGCCCTCCTTCTAGGCAACCAGAACTACAAACAAGGGAGCAAAGGAAATCACTTGCTGAACAAAGTAGGCGCGAGGCCAAGAATGAAACTAGCATTATATATAGTGTGCACGATATGACCCAGAAGGAAATACAAAGATCCACAAGTCTACTTGTGTGTTTTTTATCAGGACAGAGGGGGGAGGATTGTGATGAAACATCAGCCAAGATTGGAGTCAACAAGAAGACAAGGATAAGAAGTCAGCATGATGCTGCCACATCACGTCATATTGATACATATCAACACAACCCATCGAATTATTCAATGGCGTATCAATACAACTCTATGTTACATCAGAATAAGAAAAGGAAACGGGCCTAGAGCCTAGAGTGCTGGAGCTGAAGTAAAAGAGAGATAAAGTACAAGTAGAATCTTAACCACTAAAGAAATTAGAGTTTCATATATGTATGGGGGTTTCAACTTCAATCAATAAGTATTCAGCCTTTATCCACACAATGTTGCTTTCTACCACTGTGCCAACAGCCTACTGCATTAACCCCCTGTGACCATATTGATACATTGCCTCTGTTTCTGCTGCTGCTATACTGCTTTTCTCTAATATTCAATTGTTACATAGGACTCCTTCCTCTTCTTTCTCTTTCTCAATGATAATGATGGTCTGATACAAGTCCTGCAGGTTCATCCTGAAGAGAAGGAGGAGGACCAGAAGCATGAGCTGAAGACATCTTAGCACCATGATTGGAAGGTCTTGGTGGGACGATCTCGCCGTAGCCGTTATGAGGTGCAGCACCACCATACTGTGGAAATTGTCCTGGTGGAGGTGGTCCGCCATACTGTGGAAATTGTCCTTGAGGAGGTGGTACACCATAAGCCATTGGCTGGTAGTAAGGAGGGTAACCAGGGTAGGCAACTGCCATCGCCTGCTGCTGATTAGGGTTAGCGGCGGCAGCAGCACTAGCCATGTTGGGGTTGTAAGAATGACCATAATACTGAGGCGGGTATTGATCGTGGGGATAGCCTCCTCTGTGGCCCCACGAACCATCTTGAGCTATTTGAGGATGGTAGTACTGATGATGGTGACCCCCCTGCGGATATCCCATAACTGGTGGAAGCCGGAAATGCTTATCAAGCTCATAGAAGTTGGGTTCTCCATCCACGTGCGGTAGTAACCTTCCCTGGTTGGGCTTTACCCGCTTCATTAGCACGGCCAACTGAGGCATGCCTCGTAAGAAACATTCGTGATAGTAAGCATTAAAGTCGTTACCAGCCTGTTGCAAACGCTTGAAGCCCCAACCATTCAACTGACGAGCAAAGGATTGGTATTTGCTTTGGACGAAGTACTTTGGCACCACCTCACTGACCAGAAGGTCCTTGTTGTGTATCTTCCACGCTCTTCCGTGCGGCATCCACGAGATGACATGTTGATACTCTGGATCCGAGAGAATATGGTGCAATTTACTTGGAAAGTTTGTCGGAGCCTTTAGCACTGGAAGGTCCTCCGCTGGGAAGTTGGAGTAGTCACGATAAGTGTGGTCAATGCGACGGGGTGGAGCTCGATTGCTGCTACTCGCGGATGATGATGACTGGCGAGCAGAAGATGCTGCCGGGGCCGCATGAACGATCAACCCCTCTTCTGATGAGACAACAAGCTTTCGATCGTCGCGATCATCGTCGGATGTTTCTCTGCTCATGATAACTCTCTTCTCAACGATCAATAGCCGTGACGAAAGGTGAATGAACCATCAGAAGTGGTAAGAGCTCAGAATGGTAAGAAAGTCGGCGATCGTTGCGACGGGTCACCTTCGTTGCCTTCTTGCGATAGCCGCAAAAAATGAGGCTTCTGATGATGGACATGTTTCTACTGATATGGACATGGTTTCATGTTTCGAAAGGTGAAGGTGATTTATTATTTGTCTCACATAGCATAAAATACCGCATGGTTTCGTCCGCACGTCGTTACGACCATGTCTCACGAAGTCTGTAGTTTGTGAGACTGAAAGAGGATTCTTTACGCTCTGGAAAGTGGATATTCTTCTAGATAGGTAGATACATAAAATCCTAAATGATCTAATGAGGGTGACAAAATAATGAGTCGGCGGATCCAGTTCCGCATATTGTTGTGATTTTACTCTTTTCACTTATCATTATTGTTTAATATTTCTATTGATTATCCATGTCATTCCAATAAATGCTACCGAGGCACAAACTGACCACTATCGAAATGGAGATGCACGTCGAGCACCGAAACGTAACAAGACAAATGAAGATTATCCTGATATTATGAGGATTGTGAATTCCACATCCAATAACGTACACGTTAAAACTGTGAATGGTTTTCATTCGACTTGGACGAAAGGTGACATTGACCCAAAGAAGATTGCCGACTTTGCAATAATACCATGGAAAATGCAAGATAGGAGCAATTAACTTGACATAAAGCTAGACGGGAACACTGTGTTTTACATTATCGAGTTAGATGAATACACGGGGTCCTATGAGATTGGCATCACCTCTCAACTTGGAAAGTGACTTTATGACTATGGCGGTATATCACGTCGATTCCAAAAGAGAAATCCTGGTTTAGATACAAGCTAACCTCAGCAAATTTGTACTTCAAGATTGAGAGATTCATTCTATTTTATGCCTTCTTCAAGGGATATAAGGTAGATGACAATGGTGAATCACTTTATGGAGAGTGTATCAGGCGCTCTGATGAAGTCTTATCAGATTTGTTTCATGTCGTCTGTTTAATGAATAAGAATGGAGGTCGTGCAGAGATTCGGTTTAAGGGTTCACGAACAAAGTACTTTTTGAACAACAAGTGGTGTGATGGCTACAACAGAGGCAGAACCTCCTACCGTGGAACAGAAGGAATTGGACAATACAATATGGCAGAACATCCAGAATATGATGTCTTTACGGCAAATCTTGGTCGTGAAGATGAGTAGGAATGAATTGTTTTGAATGTTATTTTATTGTTGCAATCCGTCGTCGTCAATACTCATGATGATATGCACACCATCCCAAGTTTACAATCCCAGGTTGCAATTGTTACTGGTGCATCACGTGGCATTGGACGTGGGATTGCTATTGAACTTGGCCGAGCAGGTATGACAGTCTATGTTGTTGGTTGTAGTAGTACTACAACCGAGTATATATCGAACGAACGAGAGTTGGGCGGCAGCACGTTAGAAGATAGGAATAGATACACTGTCGAAGGATCAGTGGATGAGATTAATAAACAATCGATAGAATATTGGGAGAGCGCTTTAATTATATCACTGATAGAGAAATTATTTGATGGCGTATCAATATAGTTTTATGTAATAATAATAAGAAAAGAATATGGGCCTCTAGTGCTAGAGCTGAGAAGTACAATAGTAACTTCCAAGTTTTATACACAGGAATGCGATTGTTCAACATGAATCAATTAATAAATTTAGCTTTCACCCACACTAATGTATTTGTGACTCAATCTCAATCAATCATCCATCTTGGTCTTCTTTGTTGCCGCAAACATACCATACTGCATCAAACCACGATTAAATGCCCTATGCATCCTTTCCAAACAATACGCATCCCGCACACACTTTAGATACTTTGTTGGCTTAAATATGAATCCCCGTGGATCATATATGCCTACCCAGATGGAGTGACGCCATGATGCGATAGTGGGTGTAACCCAATCGGCAGTCTTAACTGGTGCCATTACTTTCGTTGCATCTATAAGTTCCTTGTATGATTCAATTGAAATGAAGTAGGGGTGTGTCCTGTACGTTCCAATGGGGTAATAATGATAGTATAGGAGATATAAGGTTTTGTTCAGACAAACGCGAGAAAATATATATCATGTATCTCATTCAAAGTCGAGACGAATATACTTCCTTATAATCCACTCACCATTCCTCATACAAAAATCGTAAATCACGTTTATCCTTATCATCAAATGGCACTTCCCGATCATCCCTCTGACACCACGTGGCCATAACAAACTTTCCCCCGGGTTTTAGCACACGCATCATTTCATTAATATACGCCTCCTTATCTGGCATATGCTCGCCGCTTTCGCATGCCCAAACGATATCAAAGGTATTATCCGGGAAGTCCATTTCTAATGCATTCATTACCATAAATTTGGTATTTTTGAGACCACGCTCGATTGCTAATTCCGTACCACGTTGAACTTGATTCGGACTTAATGTAATCCCGGTCACATCCGCCGATGGACCTAATTTGTCGGCCAAATATCGCGACGTCCCACCGAAGCCACATCCCACGTCTAATACCCTGGCACCGGAATCCGCCTCACCGTTTATCCCACCGAAATTCATCATTTCGTCGATGAAATCGTACTTGGCTCGTATGAAATCTTTCTTCTTATATCCCGCGTCCAATTCGGCCTCGTTGTAATATCCCAAATGTATATGCTCGCCCCAGTAATATTCCAATATACCATCGGATGTCCACGCGTCGTATTCGCGCGCCACCGAGTCCGACGAGTACGCACGCGAGGGCCGATCGAGGATGAATTTTACCGCCGCCGTGGTGGCAATGGCGGAGACGGCCGCGGCCGCGGTTACCGGACTCGCCGTTGCCTTCGTTACCGCTTGGGATAGCACCGACGTCTTGATTCCCATGGTTAACGAGGAGGAGGAGGCGAAGGGCAGTTGGTGGGTAACGGGCGGCGTGAATGCAACGACAAAAGTCGTCGTCTCCACCACCAGCGCGGCGAGGACAATAGCGGTAGTAATCCCCATGGCGGCTAGGCAAATGTTTGGCGCTTCGTTGTTCGCTCACGCATTCAAACAACCCGCCATTTAGAAGCGGAATAATATCATGTTGGCGTTCGTAGCAGGCCTCCTCCTCCCAACGGTAGCGGTGGTCGTCGTCGCATTCCAACTTCCGCAACAACAACAACATGGTCACTATTACACGGGGACGAGGATGGGAAGGCGGCGATATTGTTCGATA
>Ga0247843_1004539_pt1 | contig 20576 bp, 29 predicted proteins | sample LaCruzMarch2017__FD_192420 | JGI IMG/M metagenome (GOLD analysis project Ga0247843, IMG submission 192420) | Freshwater microbial communities from meromictic Lake La Cruz, Castile-La Mancha, Spain - LaCruzMarch2017_8m | ecosystem: Environmental > Aquatic > Freshwater > Lake | place: Spain...
CAAGAGGAAGTTTTGTGAACCCAAGTGGTTGCACTGGGATTACCTTTATTGATGCAGATACGAACGAGCGCATTAGTTTCTCCATCCTTGAAGTTAAAGCGTTTAGAGAAGATCGCAGCTAATGCTTGCCCCCCTACCTATCTATTTCGATGAAGCCGCACATAAATACCAGTGGCAACCCACTGGTGAATGGCTGGCTTTCAGCGTCACCCGTATTAAATCCGCCGGCATGGCTGAAAGCCAAAGGGCTGCTCTAGATAAAACAAAGCACATATGGGAACCAAGAGGCAAAACGGTTCACAGCGCTTTGGAAGCTCACTTACTGGGCCTCCCTCAGATCGAATCTGAATATGGCGAATGGGTCGAGCCCCTACTTGATCATCCCTTCTGGGATCGAGTAGAACCAATTGCTGTTGAATATCGCCTTTGTGATCTTGCAAATTCAATCGGTGGCAGTTGCGATTGTTTGCTGTTGGATAAAGCAACCGCCCAGTATCTACTATGCGATCTAAAAACTCAAGGCAGCCTTAAAGCTGGCTGCTATTCGACCGATTGCCAGATGGGCGGTTACCTTTCAATGTTTCAACACCACCACCCGGCCATTGAAATTAGTGAGGCCATCACCGTTTGGAGCCGCCCCGGCAAAACGTTTCTCACTAGAGCCAAACCCGATAAATGCTTGGAAGCCTGGAATACTTGTTTGGCTGATTTCCATGAAAACTACCTAGAAGTTTTTTAATGCTTCCGTCCCCTCCCCCTCTTGAGGAGCAAATAATCTACTGGCAACACATTGTTGGTTTTATTGGAACACTATCCCTGCTTGCACTTTTGATCCATGCAAAACCCGCTTTCCTTTATGACTCGCATTCTGATTCAGCTGTTATTAATGCGGCCAGATGTTCTGACGGTAATAGTTACGCCATGGGAATCAAGTGATGACTACCTTGCTGAAAAGCTCCAGCTTAGAAAAGACTTCCTTGAGCAATTGCTCAGGAAAAGCTGAACGATAGAAGTGATTGAAATTGTCGTTTGCGGCCTCCCGGCCCCGCAGGGCAGTAAGCGTCTGGTAGGGAAAGTGATGCTTGAGAGCTCCAAGAAGGTGCAGCCCTGGCGGCAGGATGTAAAGCAAGCAGTGTTAAACCAATATGACGGCCCGCCAATTGAGCGGGCTGTTTTCGTAGAAATCGAGTTCAGATTTCAACGGCCTAAAGGCCATTTCAATACCAAAGGCGAATTACGGCCAAAAGCACCAGAGCACTTAATTAGTCGCGGCCAGGGGGATATTGATAAGTTGATACGGGCAACCTTAGACGCTCTAAGTATTAGTACCGGTGGCAGCTTGCTGGCTGATGACTCACTGGTAGTAAGGGTTATTGGAATCAAGCGCTACTGCGTAGGGCCTGAACTGCCTGGGGCGTTTATATTTGTGAATCAACTCGATTCTCACCTCGCGCATACTGGTAAGTAGTGATATACTAATTAGTGCCCACCGCTTATTTCCATGCCAGAAGAGCTCGATCCCGTTGTTCTGCGTATTCAATTCGGAAAGATTTTTAAAATTTGGTTTGCTCGTAATAATTGGCCTCAAGACGTTCCGCACAAGCTCCATGAAGTTATTCCTACGGGCGGGCCGTGGAATAGCCAGGTTTCTGTATGCATGAGTGGGCGCCTTGAGCCCAAGGTGGGTTTTTTTATAGCCTGCGGCAAATTCAATAAGTTGATCGCTGAACAGCTTTTCCCAGGGGTTTCCAATTCAAGACTGGCTGAGCATCTAAGAGGTTCAGAACCGCTACGCCTAGATAGCGGGGAACCTTTTATCGCCCATGACTTTTTCAACCTTTATGCCGGGCTAATGGAAGTGCCGCTGGCGTATCAAGTGCCCGATATGCCGGTGCTAACTGATGATGATGCCCAGGCACGTTCCGGTGCAATGCGAGCTGCATTCCAAAAGGTTGCCGCTTATCGCATGTTGAGCCCAATGGCTGCCTGGCAATCATTGGTGCCACTGCTTAATTCAATGACGCTAGATCAACGGAATCGCTTTAAAGAGGTGTTGAGTGGCTGGGGTGATTACACAGCTGTTGAGCTGGAGGCTATGCCGTCTAATAGAAATGAATACGCCTATTTACCAGGGATAGCGCTTTATGACTGGGATACTGCGGAAACCCCTCTAGATGTAGCAGAATTGCTCAACCACACGCATATCAACTGATATACTGATTACGCCTCAATGAATTGGTTTTGAAAGACCTCGCAAAAGCATTATCACAGTTTCAGGCTAGGCATGTTTCAGCGACTAGGGATTCAAAAGGTAATTATGGGACCTACACCTCCCTAGCCGCAGCACTGGCAGCGGCTCAAGCTGCCACAGAATTTGGCTTAGCCCATACACAGACAATGAAGGCGGTGGCTGAGCCCGAAACGGGCCACCTCCTTGTAACTACATTGCTGCACGTTTCTGGCGATCAACTCACGTCCGAAATCTTGCTACCTAACAAAACGGATGCGCGCGCCAACTATATGCAAGCCCTTGGTTCAGCCCTTACATATGCCCGCAGATATGCAATCCTCGCCATATACGGGCTAGCTAGTGAAGACGATGATTGCCAAACACCAGCGCCAGCGCCTGCAGCCAAAAAAGTGCTACCAAAACCAATCGCGGCCAAGGTCGTTCCTGCAGATGTCCTTCCCGCGGTTGTAATCCTATTGGATGCAGAACGGAAAGAGCGCCTGTGTAGTGAACTGAAAGCTTCACCGTTGAAGGATGTAATTTTGCTGGCTTTTAAAAATGAGTTCAATATCCAGGCAGAGCGCATGGGCCCCAGCCAAATTCAGCTCCCCGCCCATGCTGATTTCTTAGAGGCTCAACTTGTCCAAAGCTACTAATGTTATCGCCAAGAACCCTTGCGCTGCAAGCGCTTCACCTAATCGAACACGCTCTTTTGCTCCATGACACAAACAGCAACCTCTATAACCAAGGTCGATATGCCTCTTGGTGCAAGCAGGAAATCAAGAAAAGTAACCTGCAGCTCATTCGTCAAATACTCAGGAGCAGCTATTTGGGCCCCGAGGCGGGCCCAGTTTTGCCTGACCTATCAAGGGCAATACCTAATAGATCAGACCGATCAACAGGTATCGGATCAATCCAATTGGCTGACAACCAACCCCAGCGAATCTCTCAAATTCATGGATCAGGATGTAGCGATCACCAGGGCTCAGGCACTACAGCAACAGGGCATAGCAGTAGAAATTAAACTTGTCTGCTTTCAATACGTCTCTGGAGGTACATGGAAAGTAGCAACCCTATAAGTATAAGCAAGCAAAGCAGTAGAGGCTATTACAACCGAAACCTTGTTCAGGCAAAACTCAATGATGCTCTTTATATAGAACTCATTAAATACTGCTCAAAAGAAAAACTCAATATCAATAGTTTCCTAAAAATCACAATCGCTTACTACCTCGAACACCATCATGACTAATTTCCAATCCGACTTCCAGGCTGCACTTCCATTCCCTATTAAGTGGGCTGTTAATGAAAATAGGTTTGATGATAATGGCAAAAACCCATTAGCGCTCTCGATATTTGTTCCAGCCGATTCTGCTTTTGCATTTGCGCAATTAATAATGGATTCTGCTGAAGATTCAGCAAAAACTAAAACGGCAAAAGTTTGGGATTACGAAACTCAAACCGAAATGGAAGTCCAAGGCTTTTATATCAATGGCAAGGGCAAGCATGGCCGTGATGGCGATAGAACTTCTTATGGAAGTATCAACCCAGCTAAGCCAGCAAACTCCTCCAGCAATTTAAAAGCTGAGGATATTTTTTAAATGACTACCTTTATGGGAGAAGGTATAACCCGGACTTCAGATCCAGATGCAATCATGTATGACTTAATATTAAACTTCAAAGAAATGATGCCATTAAAAATTACGTTACTTGCAACTTCAAAAAAGCAGGCAATTAAATTTGCAAAATATCGCTACCCTACTGCACTGTCAATAAACCCTTTAATCAGTAGTAGGAATTATAAAAATAAAGGAATAAATTCATGAAAGAACGCATATGGGTAACAACTGCAGAGGCGTGCGAAATACTAGGTATGAGCAGAGAAACTTTAAGGCAGTTACGCCTGCGAGGAATACTTCTTCCAGGTAAACATTTTAGGCGTTGGGGTTGCACAGAAGGTAAAGGCCCCTTGCAATGGCACGAACCAAATGTAGAAGCAACCATTACAGGTTGGAGTAAAAAGAACCTGCAATGATAATTAAATCTCAGTTGATAGCTTCAAACACCTTAGTTTTTGAAGCTTGATCTGTATCAATTTCCAAGTCACTGCTTGTTTGTTTTGCTTCCATTCTTTTGGCTGCTCTGATGAATGCCTCATCAACAACATCATCTCCGCACCAACGGCTATAGGCGCTCAGATGCGTTTGAACGCTATGACCCATTGCTGCTGCAACTACTTTTGGAGGTAATTCGCAATACACATGAGCACGGTGCGCGTAACCATGGCGGCATGAGTAGGGCACAAGCTTCTCAGCCTTGGCCTCGTACTCCCGGCGTAGCTCCTTCCACAGCGGCCGATTCATCAAATAGTGACCCACGTAACCACCTCCCAAACCTGCCTGCATGGGTGGAAGCTCCTGGGTTGGAAAGCGTTCTTCCAGGCGCCAGTCGTCTGCCCAGTCATCACAAGGCAGGGGCCGCAACACCCTTGGCCTGGTCTTGCCACGGGAAGCGATCTTTTCATACATGCACCAGAGCCGACCCTGGCGAATCTGAAGATGTTGGAGCTCCTCGGGGCGCAGACCGTAGGCCGCCATCAGCTGAAAGGCAAAGCGCCAACGGGCATCCGGGATGGCCTGAACCAAAGCAATTATGTGCTCCACCTCCAAAGGAGTCGTGATCGCTTTTGCAACGCGTGATCGTCCAACAAACACTGCCAGGTCCTTAGGCGGATCCCATTCTTTGGCCAGCTGCCTCTCCATCACGGCCCAACGCAGCAGGGCAGCAGTCGACTGAATTTGGATCTGGCGGGTGCGCCCGCCCGGCTTATCCGCCCAGATCCTGGCCAGTGCCTCCAGAAGCTGCTTGGCATTTTGCGGCGGAGCCGCCGTAGACACAGCGCCGAGCACGTGGTTCATGTGATGTCGGTAGACCCGATGCCAGGTCGACGGCTTGATCTCACCACTGATCAACTTGTGCTCCTGAAAAGCTGAGATCAGCTCTTGCCAGTTCAGGGGAGAAAGTGGCGCGGCAGCAATGCTGAATTTGGAGCCACTCCCAGCGATGTTGAGAAGAGCTGGAGCTTCTGCAATAGACCCCGGACTGCTTGCAGCATGGGGCAGGCGGATGATTTGAGCTACGCAGAGATCAAGATCAACGCCCTTCTGGAACTCATCAAAAACCTGAAGCACCGCATCGCGGATCTGATCGATCTGATCGCACTCCCAAGGAATAGGCAGAAGCACCTGACGGCGCCTGCCACCACCTGCTCCAGCAGCAATATTTAATCGAACATGCCCTCGATGATTAAGTACGCTCCACCCCCTCAAACAGCCCCGTTGAAATAGGGCATGAGACACCACTGTTCGGATCGTCCCCTCCCAATCACGGGCCCTAACCATGTGAGATGTTGTGTGAGACGTTTGCTCGCACAGCTTGGCATGGGCGAGCATGAGCTGGCACAAGCTGTTAGCCCTAAAGCCAGTTGCAACAGGGCTTTTCAGCCGAAAATCCTTATCTAGAAAAGCAAGCGGGCGGCGGGAATCGAACCCGCATCATCAGCTTGGAAGGCTGAGGTTTTACCACTAAACTACGCCCGCGAATCAGGCAGGAGCTGCACTCCTAACCGTTTTGATCCTGCATCATGATAGGCACAAATGTGCAAATAATCCTGCTTGACGAGCTTGAGCGAATTGCCAATTTCAACACCGAGCCTTCTATCGGCTGGCAGTGAACGCCGTTTGCTCTGGAGTTATGGCCTTGGTGATGCCGGCACCGGCATGGTGGCAACCCAAATGGGGTTCTATCTTTTTGTATTTTTCACCTCAGTGGTAGGGCTCCCCGCATGGATGGCGGGAAGCGTACTGATGGTGCTCAAGCTTTGGGATGGCTTGAATGATCCATTTATTGGCTTTTTAAGCGACCACACCAAGCATCCCCTTGGTCCACGGATTCCTTGGTTGCTTTACGGCGCGATACCACTTGGAGTTTTCGTGGCCGCCAGCTGGTGGACTCCCCCCGGTGGGATCTGGATCAAATTTGTTGTGCTGGTGGCAATCGCCTCTTGTACACAAATTGCTTATACCTGCGTAAATCTGCCCTATTCCGCCTTAGCTGCTGAACTCACGCCAGATATCGATCTCCGCACCCGGCTTAATGCAGCCCGCTTTACCGGCTCAATTTTGGCGGGCTTAAGCGGAGTAGTAATTGCGGCCATGGTGGGGGTAAAAGTAAATGAATGTGGAGGTGGCGCTGGTTTGCGCGGTGGCGCATTTTTAGAGATGGGCTTGATTGGCGGGCTGGTAGTTGCGGTGGGCACTCTTGCTTGCGGCTGGGGTTTGAAGCCATTTGCGAAACATTGCCAGCAACCAAGCGGCAAAAAAGAACCAATCAAGCAACAACTTTTACGCGTAAGCCGTAACGGTCGCTTTTTAAAAGTGTTGGGCCTCTATCTATTGCTTTGGTGCGCGTTGCAGTTGATGCAAACCGTTGCATTGCTTTATTTCAATGTGGTGATGCAGGTGCCTTCAACTTGGAGCACCTGGATCCTGGTGCCATTTCAGATCAGTGCTCTACTTGGTTTACAACTTTGGAGCTGGGTAAGCAGCCGTTGGGGCCGAATTGCAGCTTTGCGCAGCGGCGGCCTGCTATGGATCGTGGCCTGCCTGGTCGCAATGCTGCTCATACCCCTCGATGGGGCAGTGGCACCAATGGGTTCATTTTCCAATGGCCTTAATTTTGTGTTGCTTGTGGCCACAATTCTTGCGGTGGGGCTAGGGGGATCAACCGCTTTTCTGATTCCTTGGTCTTTATTACCTGATGCAATTGATGCTGATCCTGAAAAACCAGCAGGTTTATATACAGCTTGGATGGTAGTAATTCAAAAGTTTGGTATTGGGCTTAGTATATTTGTGTTAGGGAATGTTTTAACGCTTAGTGGCTACAAAGCTTGCACCGATTCCATCTTTTTACCTTCATCAGCACTCACCACAATTCGGCTTTGCATGGGTTTAATTCCAGCGGTTTTAGTTGTACTCGGCTTATTAGTAGTGCGCCGTTGGCCGAGGCGCACGCATCCAATCGCCCTTAACCCATGAAAACACCCCGTTGGTTGTCAAGGCTTGGCAGTAGCGCCTTGATCGGAGGGCAAGCCCTAGCTGCTGTGGCGAAAGGAAGAATCAATTTAAATGAATTAATAGACAATCTCATGGAAGCGGGCCCTAGCAGCTTCCTTGTTATTTTAATAACCGGCCTTGCCTCAGGCACAGTTTTTAATATTCAAGTTGCTGCGGAGTTAACAAAGAACGGAGCTGCTTCTACCGTTGGCGGCATTTTGGCAGTTGGTTTATCAAGGGAGATAGCCCCATTGCTTACCGCCACATTGATTACAGGGAAGGTAGCTACCGCCTATGCCGCTTCCCTTGGCACCATGAAGGTAACGGAACAGATCGATGCCATAACGATGTTGCGCACAGACCCTGTGGAATTCCTTGTGGTGCCAAGGGTTTTGGCTTTATTAGTTATGTCGCCAGTGCAATGCTTGCTGTTTTTTGCAGTTGGTCTTTTCTCTGGGCAATTCAGCAGCACACTTCTATATCGCATCCCCCCAAATGTGTTCTGGAATTCTGTTCGCAGTTGGATGCAACCAAGTGATGTGATCGGAATGTTGATAAAAGCAACAGCATTTGGCTTAATAATTTCAATCATCTCCTGTGGCTGGGGCCTCACAACCCGCGGCGGCCCAAAAGAGGTGGGCACCAGTACAACAGGAGCTGTGGTAATGATTTTAGTGGTAACTGCAATTACAGACGTTGTGCTTACCAAACTACTCTTTGGTTGAACAAGCTTTTTGCAAAATGGCTAACACAGAAAACAACAGCAGCAATTTCACAATTTCACCCCGTGTATGGGTAGCAACTGGAATGTTAATTATATCAATAGCATCTGGCATTATTTATTTTCCTGCCGGTTTAGTGCTAGCTATTTTTAGCATTTTTTTGTTTATCCAAACAGCTATCTTGCAACTAACATTTAGCGCAGATGCCCTACTTGTTACCCGCAGAAGCTGGGGAGCACCAGCTGTTGAAATCAAGCGCTTTCCCTATAAAGAATGGCAATACTGGCAAATTTTTTGGCCTCGATTTCCGGTTTTGTTTTATTTTCGTGAAATAAATAGTATTCATTTTTTACCAATGCTTTTTAGTGCTAATCAATTACAAAGTGAACTCAAGCAGCGGATCGGTCCCAGCGGAAAAGTTGATATTGCGGAAGCAATTGAAGCCTCTCCCCACCAGCTGTAAAGCAAAAACGGGCCAGTTTGCCCTGGGCGGTGAGAAAACCGTTGAAATTGCCAACGCCAGTTGCCGCTTGCAAGCTCACTAATTCCACTTGGGCCCCCACTGCACGGCTGAGCCGCTTGCGGATCAATCGCTTAACGGCAAGAGATTCAACTGCACCCATAGAACGCCCCTAAATACTTTCCGGTTTTAAAGCAAAAACCGAGCGCACCGCCTTCGATTGCAGAAAAACTTTGGTATCCCTGAATACATATTTACAGTTGGTGCCACACTGCCTCTAGTTAAATTCAACGTTGTGGATGAGTCTTGGCAGCAATTAGCGCTCCAGGAGCTGCAGCAGAAACGAATCGAGCTGCAAGCGGAAATTACCGCTTTGGAAAGCCGAAAAACCCAGCTGCAACTAGAAATAAACAGCCATTTTGTTGGTAATGCCGATGGCTTGAGCCGCAGAGTAAAGGGCTTTCAGGACTACCTCACCGGGGCACTGCAGGATCTAGCCCGCAGTGTGGAACAACTGCCGTTGATTCCTGAAACTCTTACGGTTCAACCCTCCCCCCTTGATTTCGCAAGCCCTAATTCAGTTGATCAGCCGCCAGAAGTTGTTCCAAGCACAGCTATCGGCATTTTCAGCAACGATGCCGATCTGATAGTTGATCGGCTCACCAGCTTTAATGAAAATCCCGATTTTTATGCGGAGCCCTGGCAACTGCGCCGCAGCCTTGATGAAAATTCAAGAGAATTGCTACAACGCTGGTTTCTCGATCAGGGGGGTAGGGGAGCCCAACCCAGTGGTGGCAGCCGCAACCGCAATGTGCTCGTAGCCGCTGCTGCAATTGCAATTCTTGGTGAACTTTATGGGGAACGCTTTCAAACCCTTGTGCTGGCAGGTGAACCTGAACGACTCGGTGATTGGCGCCGAGGCTTACAGGATTGCCTTGGCCTCACCCGTGAGGATTTCGGCCCAAATAGTGGTGTAGTGCTGTTTGAACGCCACGAAGCTCTTGTGGAACGGGCTGATCGCTTAGAGGAAAAGGGTGAGCTGCCGTTCATCGTGGTGGATGCAGCAGAGGCCACCGTGGCAATACCAATTTTGCAATTCCCCCTCTGGTTGGTATTTGCCGCTGATCCTCAAGAATTTAATTATCAAGAGGATTTGCTGTGATTAGTAATTCAATCAGCAATCAATTCCTTTTACCTCTGCTGGCTTATCTACTGGGTTCAATCCCAAGCGGTTACCTTGCCGGTCGCTGGTTTGCTGGCATAGATATCCGTTTGCAAGGTTCAGGATCCACCGGTGCCACAAACGTATTGCGGCACGTTGGTAAAAGCGCCGCATTGCTGGTGTTCCTCGTGGATGTGTTCAAGGGCACAGCAGCAGTTTTGCTGGCAAAACAAATGATGGGCAGCAATGCCCACACCTGGCTGGTGGCTGCAGGTGTACTCGCCCTTGCTGGACACATCTGGCCCATCTGGCTCAAGGGCAAAGGGGGTAAAGCTGTAGCAACAGGCCTTGGCATGTTGCTGGGGCTGGTGCCTTCTGTGGGTTTTGCTTGTTTTGGAATTTTCCTTTTGGTGCTTAGTTGCAGCCGAATTGTGTCTTTATCAAGTGTGATTGCAGCGCTTGGTTTACCACTACTCCTTTGGGCAGCGGGCTACGGCAATACCCCCACGTATATGGGGCTTGGTTTTCTTACCGCTGCAATGGTGATTTGGCGGCATCGCAGCAATATCAAACGCTTGCTTGCCGGCACCGAACCGTGCATCGGCAGCCGGGCGCCTACCCCAACTGACGACTCCGCTCTGCAGCCTTAACCACTGCCTCCATAAGGGCAGAACGCAAACCGCAGCGTTCAAGTTCCCTTAGGCCCGCAATGGTGGTTCCTCCAGGGCTGCTAACCATGTCTTTTAGTTGGGCTGGATGTAGGCCTTGTTTTTCAATTAACACAGCCGATCCTTTCAACATTTTTGCAGCTAAATCAAGCGCTAATTGCCTTGGCAAGCCAGCGGCCACCCCACCATCGGCTAAGCCTTCCACCACTAAAGCTGCAAAGGCTGGCCCAGATGCAGCCAGAGCTAAAAAAGCATCCAGTTGGCTTTCAGGCAACTCAAATACCTGCCCTAGCGGTTTAAAAAGAGCTGAAACCTGTGAACGCTGAATATCGGTTACATCAGCTCCATAGGAAAGCCCAATTAGGCCCTCTTGCACTAAAGCAGGCGTATTTGGCACTGCCCTCACCACTGAATGATTTGGAAAAGCCCTCTGCAAACGCTCTAGCTTTACCCCAGCCAGCACCGATATCAATAAAGGCTGCGGCGTAGAAAGTTCAATGCTGTGGGCTGGATGCTGCAAAAAAAGCTCAAGCTGCTGAGGCTTAATCGCTAGCAAAAGAAATGGAGTATTAAGGCAGGGGGCTGGATCAAGGCCCACTTCAATTTGATATTTCTGCTGCAAGTTCAATGCAGAAGCGTGATTGGCCACACAGGCCACCACCTGTTCGCGTTTAAGTAAATCTTGCTCAAGCAGCGGACGCAATAAAGCTTGGGCCATCTGCCCTAATCCAATTATTCCCAGCTGAGGGCTTGAGCCGGAAAGGTAAGGGAAAAGCTCAGCCGTTGAGGGCATCCGAGCGACCCCAGGCGGGGCTTGGGGCTGCGGGCTGCTCCAAGCTTGAATCGCGGGAGATCACGCTTGGGGAAGCTGATTCCTCGGTGCTAGCGCTGGTAACGGTTACACAGCTAGGTGCAAACAAAAAGATGCTTTCCCCCACCCGTTCCTGATGGCCGTCTATTGCAAAGGTGCCACCGGCAACAAAATCAACCGCCCTTTGGGCTTGATCTGGTTCCATCATCGTGAGATTGATGATGATTGTTTTGCGCTCACGCAAAGCTTGAATCGCTTTGGGCATCTCATCAAAACTGCGCGGCTCCATCACCATCACCTCCGCTGCACTGGAGGAGATCCCAGGCATACCAATCACATTGGAGCCAATAAAGCTATCGCCTAGATCGAATTGATTAGCCATTGATAAAGAACCACCTCTTGGGGCTGGTTCAGCTGAATCCACAGACTCATCGTATTCAAGATCGTCGTCGTAATCGGAATCCAGGTAGTCGTCTCCTGTAACAACCGATTTCAGGCGCGAGAACAACGACACCGTCTGAACCCCATAGGACGTGATGCTCTTAGATAGCGCCCCTTGGCTGCGGTTGCAAGCTCTTGGTTACGTTTTGAGGTTTAAACCCGGGCATTGAACAGGCCACTGCCCACTCGCACCAGCGTGCTGCCTGCAGCCACTGCAAGGGGCCAATCGTTGCTCATTCCCATTGAACAACCAGGTAATCCAAGTTCTTTTGCAAGGCTGGCCCCCTCTTTAAAAACTTGATCTAGCTCCCGGTTGCCTAAACCCTGCGGTGGAATCAACATCACCCCTTGCCAGCAAACACCAGGCAGTTTTTCGAGTTCGGGCCATTGCTGACGCAAAGATAAGAGCTGAAATCCACCTTTATTTGAATCTTGGCGTAATTGAACCTGGGCATAAAGCTGAGGTGTAAGCCCTTCTTCTATGGCAATACGGCTAATTCGTTTTGCCAGCTCGCTACTTTCAACGCTGTGAAGAGTACTAAAACGAAGTAATACAGCCCGCACTTTATTGTTTTGTAATTTTCCAATGAAATGCCAATCAAGGTTTGTTAGATCAGCGAGCAGTTCTTGTTTCGCTTGAGCTTCCTGCAAACGGCTTTCGCCAAAACTACGCTGGCCCATTTCATACAAAAGCCTTATATCAGTTGCTGCTTGCCCTTTGCTCACCGCCAGCAGTTGCACAGAAGCTGGCAATTGCTGACGCAAGCTCCGGTAACGCTGCTGCAACAACTCCACGGTTTATATAAAAGTTTGTTCAAATAATTTCTGCCATAAAGGCAGATCTACTGAACGATTGCGGCGCTCTTTTAGTAAATTTTGCTCCGCTAAATAGCGTGCATCTAGCAGTGGCATCGATTCAAAATTTGCACCACGGGCGTGATGGCTAACCCGGAAGAACATGCGCTGCGCATAAAGGGTTGCATACACTTCCTGGGCTTCACCAGCAGGGCACACTCGATATAACAAACCAAAAGTGGGATGGTTTAAATAACGTTCAGCGCTCACAGGGGCTTACTCCTTAAGAAGATCGTTAGAAGCCGCCAAAACGCATTCGCAGCGCCAGAAGCATCAGCAAAGCCGAAAGGCCCAATCCATCCAACCAGATCAAGGGAACACGGGGCACCCTTAATGCGCTTGGCGCACGCCAAAGCTCGCTGCGGGCCATCAGGGCGTCTGCCCCTTGCTCTGCCCTCAACAAAATATTGGCTAGCAATCTTTCAGCCACTGCTAAAACCAAAGCCAGCAGTTGTTTCCAGCCAAGTTGGCGCAGATTTAAGGCGCGGGTGGCAACGCCACGCAGGAGATTTTGCAATTCCTCTTGCACAAGCGGCACAAACCGCAGGGCTAATAGCAGCTGGAAGCCAAGTTTCTGAACAGGCACCCCAAAGCGCTCCAAAGGTTGCATCAAGGCGCTCATACCCCAAGCCAGCTCCTCTGGGGCCGTGCTTACCAGCAGCAGATTGGCGCTGTGCATCAAGGTAAAAAGCAAGGTGCCAGTGTTTAAGCCCAATTCAGCCGAACGTTTCGTTACTTTCAGGGGCCCCACCTGCAACAGCACCCAGGCCGGCGGCGGCGGCAGCAGGGAGTTTTCAGGGGGGCTCTGCAGTGGTAACGGCCGTTCAGGGCCGCTGGGTAAAAGCGCTGCTAATAAAGCAATCGCAACGCACAAAGCCAGCAAGGTGGGCAAGCTGCGCTGCCAAATCCGCCAGGCAATGCCGCTGCAAAAAGTTAACAACAGCAGTAAAGCCACTAAAGCGAGCCGCCATAACGGACCAGCCAAAATTGGCGTAAGTAGAAAAGCCAAACTCCAAAGAAACTTCAAGCGAGGATCCAGCTGTCGCAACCAACCGCGGCCAGCAACGTATTGACCAATCGGTAGCTGTCGCAGCCAGTCCATCAACGCTCAGCTGCTTTTGATTGATCCCGTTCTGCATCCCGTTGCTGCTTTCCACGCCAAAACAAGCGCAGGGGAGATCCTTCAAAACCAAGGCCCTCTCGAATCTGGCGTTCCACATAACGGCGATAAGTATCACCAAACAACTTGGGATCGTTCACAAAAAGAGTGAAGCTTGGCGGACGCACCGCCACCTGGGTGCCGTAGTAAACCTTGCCTTGACGGCCTCCGCGGGTGGTGGGAGGGGTGCGCCAGCTGAGGGCCTCCTGGAGCACTTCATTCACAACTGAGGTGCTCACTCGGCGCCGATGCTGTTCCACCGCAAGTGCTGCTAGGGGGAAAATACGTTCTACCCTCTGGCCAGTAAGGGCTGAAATAAACAACATCGGAGACCACTCAAGGAAGTAAAGCTTTGAGCGCAGCTCCTTCTCCATGGCAGGAAGGGTGTGACTGTCTTTTGAAATCAAGTCCCATTTGTTAACTGCCACCACGCAAGCGCGGCCATCTTCTTCTATGCGGCCGGCAAGGCGTTGATCCTGCTCTGTGACCCCCTCCTCCGCATCGATCACTAGAACGCACACGTCACTGCGATCGATCGCCTTGAAACTGCGGTTGATGCCAAAGAATTCAGGGCCATAGGTAACGCTGCGGCGACGGCGAATACCTGCGGTATCAAGCAATTTCCAAGTTTTGCCCTCCCGCTCAATCGTTGTATCGATGGTGTCGCGGGTGGTGCCGCGAATTGGGCTCACAATTGCTCGATTTTCGCCGCAAACGGAATTAAGAATGCTGCTTTTCCCAACATTTGGTCTACCGATGATGGCCATTTGAATCGGTTCTTCAAGGCCTTCTTGCTCAGGGGTAGAGGGCAGAAAAGTAATTACTTTGTCGAGTAATTCTGCAGTGCCGGCCCCATGAATAGCGGAAACCGGATAGGGCTCACCAAGGCCGAGGGTCCAAAATTCAGCCGCCATTGCTAATCCTTGATCTGGCGACTCACATTTATTTACCGCAAGCAACACTGGGCAATTCTGATGGCGCAACCATTCAGCGATGGTTTCATCAGCAGCTGTAATGCCGTATTGGCCATCAACGATAACTACAGCCACAGCAGCTTCTGCCATCGCTAGTTTTGCTTGCTCGCGGATTTCTGGTAAAAACTCGCTGTCGTCGTTAAATACAAGTCCGCCTGTATCCACCACTTTAAAAGTGCGATCACCCCAAAAGCCCTCCTGATAGGTGCGATCGCGAGTTACCCCAGGCTGATCATGAACAATGGCGTCACGGCTGCGGCAGAGCCGATTTACCAGGGTGGATTTACCCACATTTGGACGCCCGATGATTGCTACCACCGGTAGAGCCACGGCTGTTGTCCTCTTATTTACTTATTTATTGACCCTACAGGCCCGTCTTTTGTTTTACGCCATGCCAATAACCAACTTACGGCGGTTGCTCGTCGGGTTAGGCGGGGTACCAACTGGTTTATTTGATATCCCTTAAATCCAAGCTCCTCTTTTAACAATTGCTTATATGCAGTTGGTATTGATCTGGTAAGCATCACTGTTGGGGCACGTTCTGCAATGAAATCCGGCGCGATCGGATAGGCCTTGCTCCATTCTGGTGGAGTTGCGGGTCCGGCTTGCCAAACCAGATCCGCTGCTTGCAGATAACCCAAACGCTCCCAAATCAATTCACAAACGAGGTGATCCTCAAGCCCCCCATCAAGAATCTGCCAGAGCAACTCATCTTTCATAGCAATTTGATAACTGTGTGCATTCCTCTCTATAGATTAAGCTATTGGCCATTATCACCCTTGGTTCAGCAATAAGAGCCTACTAATTAAAACTAAAATCGTGGTAATGAAAATGCTCAATAATTCAAATAACTCAGCAGCATTACAAAATTCATCCACCAAATCAAGCAACCTTTTCAAGAAAGAGCCTCCGCTGGTGTTGCAATCACCTCTATCGGGGGTGAGCGATCGTTGTTTTCGGCAGTTGGTGCGGCGTTGGGCGCCGGATGCATTGCTTTTCACCGAAATGGTGAATGCCACCAGCCTTGAATTGGGTTTCGGGCGTTACAAGGTAGAGGAATTAGCCGATGAGATTGGCCCCGTAGCGGTGCAGTTGTTTGATCATCGCCCCACTGCCTTAGCGGAGGCTGCCCGTCGGGCGGAAGCAAGTGGTGCGGTGCTAATCGATATCAATATGGGCTGCCCGGTGCGCAAAATCGCCCGTAAAGGAGGCGGCAGCGCCTTAATTCGCAGCCCTGATTTAGCGGCCAAAATTGTAGAAAGCGTTGCAAATGCAGTGAAGCTGCCGGTAACTGTAAAAACCAGATTGGGTTGGTGCAATAGCTCTGCCAACCCACTGGGCTTTGCCTTACTGCTTCAAGAAGCAGGAGCCCAGCGGCTTTGTTTACACGGCCGCACCCGGGAGCAGGGCTTTAAGGGCAAAGCCGATTGGCATGCGATCGCTGCAGTACGGCAGCAATTGCGAATACCGGTAATTGCCAACGGCGATATCACGAGCCCAAATGATGCCCTGAATTGCCTTGCAATTACTGGTGCTGCTGGGGTAATGGTGGGTAGGGCCAGCATGGGCGCCCCCTGGCTGGTGGGAAGGCTGCAGGCGGTGTTGAACGGTGCCCCTGATCCTGGTGAACCCACAAGCTATGAACGCCTAACTCTTGCCCGCGATCACCTGCAGATGTTGCTTGCTGAGAAAGGAGAACACGGCTTAATGATTGCCCGAAAACATTTAAGTTGGACCTGCATAGGTTTTCCTGGTGCGCCCCAACTACGCCATGCCTTGATGCGGGCCGCCACAGCAGAAGCAACCCAATCTTTGTTAGAAGAAGCGCAAAAGCAGTTGTAATTAAAACAACTAACCCCAAGTGACTGCATTTATTTGGCTTTTACTGATTTGGCCTTTGTGGTTAAGCAGGCGGCCAGAGGCCAGCCGTCCTATTTGGATGCGTCGCAGCTTGATGTTGCTTTTGGCCTTGCTAAGCGTGAGATATCTCTACTGGCGATTTACTGCAAGCCTCAACCTCAGCACCCCGATAGCTGCAGCTTTGAGCTTGTTATTGCTCGCCGCAGAAGCTTGGTTGTTAATAAGCGGCTTAATACCAATTTTGCTTTCCTGGCGCAACTACAACGATGGTTTTGCGGCTGCAAACCAAGCCGAAATGCAATGGCAAAAAAGTATGTGGCGCCCTTGGGTGGATGTGTTGATCCCCACCTGCGGCGAACCATTACCAGTGCTTGAACGCTGCCTACAGGGTTGCAGCGATCTCAATTATTTAAATCGCACAATTTGGCTTCTCGATGATTCAGGACGGATTGAGGTGAAAGAATTAGCCCTAAAATACGGCTGCAATTACAAACACCGCCTTGAACGTGTGAATGCCAAGGCAGGCAATCTCAATTCCGGCCTTGCTGTTGCAAAAGCTGAACTAGTGGCGGTGTTTGATGCTGATTTTGTGCCGCAACAACATTTTTTGAATCGCTGCATTGGCTTATTACTGCCAGCAGATGTGGGGTTAGTGCAAACACCACAAAGTTTTTTAAATGCCGATCCAGTGATGCGCAACTTAGGTATGGAGCGTTGGCTGCTGCCTGATGAAGAAAGTTTTTATCACTGGATTGAGCCGGTGCGAAGTGCTTGGGATGCAGTGGTGTGTGCTGGCACTTCATTTGTAGTGCGCCGCAGCGCCCTAGATGAAGTTGGTGGTTTTGTTGAAACTGCAATTTCGGAAGATTTTGTTACCGGCACTGCCATCGCTGCTAAGGGTTGGCGCGTTCTTTACAACGCCGAAAAGCTAAGCGCTGGGCTTGCCGCAGAAACGATGCTGGATTTTGTGCGCCAACGACAACGCTGGGCAGCAGGCACTCTTCAAGCTTTGCGATTACCCCAAGGTCCGTTGCGGGTATCAGGGTTGAGCTGGCAACAGCGCTTTGTTTTTTTAGAGGGTGCTTTGCATTGGTTCAACACAGTGCCAAGGCTGTTGTTGCTGTTGATGCCCCTGAGTATTGGCTTGCTTGGGGTGGTGCCGGTGCAATTCACAACAGATGCGTTAATTAATAAACTTCTGCCCCTTTGGCTTTGCTTACTTTTTAGCGTGGGATGGCTAAATCGCGGTAGTCGCCATGCGTTGCTGGCAGAATTACCCGGCTGGGCGCTTGCGATTCCGCTTGCCAGCACGGTGTTAATGAGCCTATGGGGCAAGGTATTACCTTTTCGCATTACACCAAAGCATAGGGTTCGCAAAAGGGGGGGCATTTCATTGGTATTAGCTCTGCCTTTGCTGGCATTGATCTTGTTGAATATGCTCAATTTGAGTTCAATAATTACAAGCATTAGCCGGGGCCAGCTTGATTCAGGGCTTGGCTTGGGCTTGTTATGGGCTGGCCTAAATCTGCTCGCTTTATTTGTAGCATTGAGGGTTTGCTGGGATCGCCCCTGCCCGGATCCAACCCCTTGGTTGCAACTAAACCTTAAAGGCTGGCTAATTAATACTGCCGGCCGTAAACAAAATGTACAGGTTGTTGCAATAAGTGAAAAAGGGGCGGAATTAAGTTGCCAAAAGCCATGGCAAATTGGCGCTGATTGGAAACTTTTGCTGGATCCCGCTTCGCTTAATGGTGTTTCTCTGCCAGCAATTGCGGTAGAAGAATTATTTCTAGCGCCAGGGCCAAAGCTGAAGGTGCAATGGGAAAAGAGTGAAATTATTGAAATTATTGAATTGAAACGTTGGTTATTCGGCAGAGCTGGCGCCTGGCCTAATCGGCAAGCACCGCCAGAGTGGCAAGCATTTTTTGCCTTGATCAGCCGGCTGCTGTGGTTACCAAAGCAAATTTCTAGTGCCGGTAATAGCAGCCACCGCTAACAACAAAGCTACCAACACGTTGCTTGTTACATGCAAACGCCGCATTCGAATTGAATTTTGGATTTCAGGCCTTGCCGCCAAGGAAAAAAGCAATAAGCCTGCAAGCAATACACCGATCCAATAGTGAGAACTCCAAAAAGAAGCATTGAATGGATTATCACTAACGCGCCAAATTTCAGGTTCGCTACCTAGCCCAAGTAAACCAGCCCAGCAAAGAAGCGCAAAAATAGCCCTTAAAGCCGGCTTTTTTACAACAGACAATGCAACAACAGCGATAAAGCTGCCAGCTGCCACCAGCAATAGCAGTGCTAAGCGCAGCACACCACCAGTAAATGGTTCTGCCGGTTCAAACCAATTTTTTAGAAAGGAATAAACAAAAGCTATCAATACAGTGAAAACCACTGCAACAGTGAGCCAGCGGCCATGGTCTGAATGTTCAACAGGCACCGCCGCCAACTGGTTTGTGATCCCTAAACGCCGCTCTCGCACCAATAAACCAAGCCTGATAGTTGCCCCCACCACCGGATAAACAAACAGGATCATCAATACCGGATGCAGTAGCGAGAACCAATTAATTGCAGTCAAGGGAGCACCTCAGGCCAGCTTTGGCGAATTAATAACAAGGAGAAATATGGTTTTTCTGCTGCTGGCACTTGATCAGCAGTTGCCAGCAACTGATCAGGCCAACCAACCCTCTGGGCAAATAAACTTGTATTTAATAGCCCGCGAACCTCCAGCAAAGGTTGCAACCAGATCCAGCGCTGGCCGAGTTTTAATAATGCAAGCACCGTGCCAGAGGCCTTTGCTTGATCAAGCAATATCTCCATCTCCTCAACATTGTTCGGTGTGGATTTAATTAATAACCCCTCCTGCTGCAAAGCCAAAGGCCATGCCATCCCCAAGCTTGTTGCAGCTGCTGCTGCAGCTGCTGCAACGGCCGTTATGCCTGGAATAACGGCTGTGGGGCAGTTGGGATAACGCTGAGCCAAATCAAGCAACACATAAGAGCAACTAGCAAATAATGAAGCGTCCCCTTCGCAAAGCAGCACCACCTGTTCACCAGTTGCTACTAACGCTGATAACTCATCTGCGGCGTAACGCCACGCCATTTGCCGCGGCTCCGCTGCTGCCACCATCGGAAACAAAAGAGGCCGATGGCTTTGCTGATTTTTTAGCCATGGGCTCGCAATTCGCGCTGCCATACCCTCTGCCCCTTGCTGAGCAACCGGATAAGCCACAACAGTTGCTGCTTCAATAGCGCGCACAGCAGCCACTGTTAGAAGATTTGGATCACCTGGCCCCACCCCCACAAGGGTTAACCCTGCCATGCCACTCAAAGCAAAGAAACTGCAAAACCCTTTCTAAACTGCAGCAAAGTAATAAACCAGAGGAGCACCATGAGCCATCTCACCATCTTCCGCCATTGCGCCACAAGTAAAACCGCAAACCAGCCAATTTTGAAAAGTGCGGTGCCAGACGAAATAAAAAACTACCTAGCGGAAAGAGGCATCGGGTTTGAACGTTGGCCTGCCAAGGTAGATCTAGGCAAAAATGCAAGTTCTACTGAAATCTTGGCGGCCTACAGCCAGGAGATCGCGGCAACACAAACAAAAGGTGATTACCCCGTAGTAGATGCTATTCGGGTTACACCAGATCATCCCGATCGGATTGCATTACGCCAAAAATTTTTAGCTGAACATATCCATGCAGAAAATGAAGTACGTTTTTTTGTAGAGGGCCGCGGTTTATTTTGTTTACACATAAACGATGAAGTTTTACAGGTTTTATGTGAACAAGATGACTGGATAAGTGTGCCAGCTGGCACTAAACATTGGTTTGATATGGGTGAAAATCCAAATTTTAGCGCGATTCGCTTTTTTAATAATCCCGATGGCTGGGTAGCAGAATTTACAGGTAATCAAATTGCCACCGGATACCCTTTACTAGAAGTTGATAATTAATATTAAAATAAAGTTATTTAATCTGTTAACAAGGGCAGACCAGCTGGCGGCGCAACCATAAGTTTCTGCAGTTCTGGTTTGAGCTGCTCTTTAAAACTTTTCCATTGAGCAGATGCAATCACATCTTTAGATATTGCTATTGCCAACCTCTGGCTAGCGAGAACAT
>Ga0247843_1004541_pt1 | contig 20576 bp, 12 predicted proteins | sample LaCruzMarch2017__FD_192420 | JGI IMG/M metagenome (GOLD analysis project Ga0247843, IMG submission 192420) | Freshwater microbial communities from meromictic Lake La Cruz, Castile-La Mancha, Spain - LaCruzMarch2017_8m | ecosystem: Environmental > Aquatic > Freshwater > Lake | place: Spain...
TGTGTGTGTGTGTGTGTGTGTGTGTGTGTGTGTGTGTGTGTGTGTGTGTTTGTTTGTATGTATGCATGTTTATATAGGTGGCAGTAGAATCCAACCTGTGGCTGTTTTGCCATATCCACCTGTCATCCACAAGCACCAGTATGATGTTGCATACTACTTTTGACTCCAAGGGACTCCCTTTGACTTCATAACATATCTGTCCTAATCACATTCTACTATGGTTACAGGTCGTGTGGATACAACCCCACGCTGATATCTGCTCTAGGGAGCGGTACAGTAGTGATGCTTGTGAGGGTTTTACTTGGTTTCTCATGCTGTAGATTATGGTTGAGACCCTCACCCACTTCAGACTCATGACTCATAGCAGGTCTTCTTTATTTATATATAATGCAATTCAGTACCTGCTATAGTGGCTACAGGTCATAATGATCAGCTCCAGACTGTTATTTGCTCTATGGGAGAGGAAAAACCAGCCAAGTAGGAGATTCTCTTGGTTTTGCCATGGGGTTCTACTGTTACATATGATTGAGACCCCACATCCATTTCATACTCATAGCAGGTCTTCTTCATACATATATAAAGACTTTGAGCACCTGCTACTGTGGCTAGTGGTCATAAGGATTCAATCCCAGCCTGATATCTGCCCTCTGAGACCTTAGACTTAGAGTAAATGTAACAGGATTATTACTCGGACACTCCTCTGTTAGTACTAATGATTGAGACCCCATATCCAGTTCATACTCATAGCAGGTCTTCTTCATACATATATAATGTCATTCAGCACCTGCTACAGTGGCTAGTGGTCATAAGGATGTAGCTTTAGCCTTATATAGGCTCTCAGGGACCTAAGAGTGAAGTGCTTGGTGTAGGAGTAGGAGTCTCTGTTAGTACTTATGATTGATACCCCCCATCCAGTTCATACTCATAGCAGGTCTTATTTATATATATATTAAGTGTTTCATCACCTTCAACAGTGGCTACAGGTCATAAGGATGTAGCCCTACCCCAATATCTGCTCTCTGGGAACTTAGAGTGGAATTCCTAGGTTTATGAGTAGGAGTCATAATGGGACTTATGATTGATACCCCCCATCCACTTCATACTCATAGCAGGTCTTATTTATATATATATTAAGTGTTTCATCACCTTCAACAGTGGCTGTGGCCATAAGGATGTAGCTTTAGCCTTATATAGGCTCTCAGGGACCTGAGAGTGGGTTTCCTAGTAGGTGTAGAAGCTGGAGTCTCTATTAGTATTAGTTCTTATGATTGGACCCCACACTCACTTCATATGATCCAAAGGAAGTGACAGTTCACCCTGCACTCTGCAGACACAGACACTCCATTGATATATGCATTTAAATCCATCTTCTTTGTATCAACTTCAAATGTGACATGCTGTTGGTGGTAAACCAAGAATGACCAGCAAGAAAGGCTTTCAACCAACACACATTAATGATGAAGACAAAGCCCCATTGTTTGTGGAATTCAGCAAGCTTAGCTGCATCAATAGGTATCATACCCAATCGCCTGGATAGGTGGAATTCATGGTCATAGCTTGAATTGAGGCTAAACCAGAATGAAGGGGCAGCAGCAAGATAAAGGAAGTACTCCGCCAGATGGTCCAAAATAGTGGTGTCGTAGGTTGAAAACAACATGCTTTCAGATTAGCCAAAATGGGTGGCACCTACCTATGGGTGTTGTGAGGCTCTCCGACAAAATGGCTAATCTGAAAGCATGCAGAGGACGAATGGTAATGATCGCCCCGAGGGGTCGATTAGCTAGGTGGCCACCACGTGGGGATGTGCTCTGTTTTGTTTGGCAGGAAGAAAACTCCCTCCCGCCAAAAGAGCCCGAGATGAGTGCTGGGGGGTGGTGAAGAGAGTCGACGTAGAAATATGACAGTAGGTCGAAGCCCCTATCATCTCACGGAGATGGATCTTGGATCTTTTGTATAGCATATCTTAATATATAGAACTACGCATCACACTTTACCTCTTTCTCATCGTCTTATATTGTTATTTTATCGCCTGTTGGATTATTAATGATTTATTAGACCTGGATATTGAAAGACTGGAACTCGCATAGCGAGAGGTCATATTAAAAGACTGGAACTCGCATAGCGAGAGGTCACATTAATAGGCTGGTAATCTTACAGGAGAAGCCATAAGATATGAAAGACTGGTACTTGCTGCGGCGAGAAGTCAATAAGGCTGGTACTCCTGCGGGAGAAGCCATAACATAGGAACGACTGGTACTCGCACGGCGAGAAGTCAATATAATAGGCTGGATACTCTTGCGAGAGAAGCCATAACACAGCAAGCTTAGGCCATATTAAATGTAAGGAAAAGTGCAGGCTGGTACTCGCAAGGCAAGAAGCCATTATTGAAAGTAGGCAAATGCCTCATATTGCATATTGAGAAGCGCTGGGTTTCGTGGAAGCCCATAAGGAATTATATAGATACAGATAGCGATGGGTGCCGTGAAAGCCCAAACTGAGAAGCGCGAGCGCTGGGTACCGTGGTCGCCCATATTGTAAAAGCACAAGAACTGTGTATAACCATTGAAAGAGACTGTGTACTCTCGTGGCAAGAAGTCTATATGAAGAGACTGTGTACCTTGCTGCGGCAAGAAATCTATAAAATGTTAGCTGGGTACTCGCTTAGCGAGCAGCATTATTCGAAGCTGAATTGACATCGCCGACATTACTCCATTGGGAGAAGTCATAGACAAATGAAATGGAGCTGTGCGGCATTTTTCCATGAGGAGAAGCCACAGGATAATGGGCTGGAGCTATTAAGCTGAGCGGCATTGCTCCATTGGGAGAAGCCATAGGACAATGAAATGATAATGAAATGAGCCGGAGCTATTGAGCTGGGCGGCATTGCTCCATTGGTGGGAGAAGAATTTAGATGAGAATCGACATCCTGCGGGATGAGTTGATTGAAATGAGTTTAGATTAGAATTGACATCCTGTGGGATGAGTCAAACAAATGATTGAATATTGAAATAAGTTTAGATGAGAATTGACATCCTGCGGGATGAGTCAAAGAAATGATTGAATATTGACATCCTGCGAGATGAGTCAAACAAATAATTGAGAGGCTAGATCCTACAGGACGAGCCAAATTAAGAATAGTTAAGATAAATTAAGGTTTAATACTAAGATGAGATTCAATATCCTGTGGGATAAAATCACATGCCAATGTATCCGCATTTTATGAAGCGCAGCCAAGGTTTGGTATATTTTCAATTGTGCTGGTATTGGCACAATAGAACAACATGTTCTAGTCACTAGGTGACAGTATCAACACAGTTGCAGGGCCAGACACTGAGGTGTCGCAATATGAATCCAAAGCACACAGTTGCAGGGCCAGACACTGAGGTGTCGCAATATGAATCCAAAGCTCCACGGTTGTCGAAAGAATTGAAGAGCGAAGGATATCAGGACGTCGGTCCTTGCATGAGAGAATGATAAGTTAAACCAAAATTCTATTTGATGGATAGAGCCGATTGAATAATGTGCCATTTCCATAATGATACGAATAGGGCCATCGTGCTAAACATTAATTGTTGAAACGAAATTGATAAGCACCAACTGAAGTTGCTGGTAATATTTGCTACCTAAACTACAACGTCTTTGCCTCCTACTAAAAAAGTACGAGGACATGACGATCGTCTCTACATCCCGCTGATCCGATCGGGGGGAGAATAAAAGAATAAATGGAAATACATTGAATGAGGATGAAATAGATGGAGAAGGCTGAATGATAATAAAGACATAAAAAGAGGTTTATAGAGCAATAACCAAAAGTCATGGAAATATGAGAGTCTTAATAGAACAGACTGGATACTGGGTATCAAGTGGTATACATCCTTGCGAGAATATATGCACTATACATATCAAGCGGTGTACATCCTTGCATGATATACGCGCTATACTAACATAGTCTTGAAAAGACTTATTATAGAGTAATGAAATAGAGCATTATGAAAGCAGTTGACAAGACAACTGGAGTAGTCACCAAGATGACTTACTATAAGAGACAAATGATCAGGGTCGGAAGCGACTAATGAAGCAATGATAGCAATTAGAGAGTAGTCAAGAACGACTCGCCAGAATATAAAAAGAATGGTTAACATATGTCATAAATGAGAGTAGTACACAGTGACTTGCCACAGATGCACTTTATGTGACTACATACCAAGAAATTGACAAAATCAAGAGCATCTTGATTGTAGGAGTTACAAAGAAGCCACTTGACAGGAACTAAGCAAGTGAGATGTACAAATTATGGACCTGTGTGGTCGTTGAAATCATACAACATGTAATTGGCCAGATGCATTGGTCAAAGAGCAACCAAAAGCTAAAGGAAACAATTTTAGAGATCTTAAAAGGTCAGCACTAGAGCAAGACTCCAATAAAACTAAGCGATATGAGTCTGGAACTCTAACTATATACATAAACGGAATCGCAGTAAACAAACACAAGATGTGTAATGAATTACCATCCCGAATAGTAGTAACGAAAGATAGGATAACAATCGCATCAATGATAACAAGCAACAAGTTTGCATTAATATGGCAGGATGACAAATAATTAAGTTAATCGCATTGAGTTTAAAGTTATGATACGTCAATGGGACATTATATTATCAAAGCAAAGGTTGAATAGCCAATAGAATGTGAACATTGTCAAATCTTTGGCAACACCATATACAACATACAAAATGTTGTATTTATAGCGAATATGAAGAGAAGAAAATACCTAAGACTAAGAAATGCAGTGGCAACTCATTAATTAGCAGTAGCAATATGGTGTGCACAATTGATGAAAACGATATGTGCTCAATTAGAATATGGAAATAGCAATGTTTGTTGCAAGAGCCGCTAGCATTTGATAACAACTACGAAACTACATGGAAACAATATCGATTTTAAATATAGAGACCAAACTCGTGCAGTGATGCAAAGCAAAAGACGAAAGAGTTTTATCAAATGTTTCTTATTAGACATAGTCATCTTGAACCTGTTTGCCCACAATGGTGGCCAGTTTGTATTTATCAGATAGAATGGCAGCAGTCTTATTCCTGTTTGATGTGCAACAAATGTTAACGGGACTACACGTGAGGATACTTGTTCGAATCACTTATAATCCCGGAAGAGATGATTGCTTAATTGTTGAGGAAGGTACAAATTATTAGTAGTCCGTAAGCTGTAATAACTTGACTGTTCACTAAAATAGTTCAAATAATTTCTCCTGGTGACAATGGGATGACAGCAGTGATGAAGATAATAGTAAATGATGAGTGACGTCGAAAAACTAGTACGATGTCGACACCGATACAGAAATTATGATGAGATGGCGACGATGAATACGAAACGTTCAAACATACATGTTTTTTGTGAATGTATTTTTAGCTTTCATATGGCGACTTAGCTCCTTGAGAGCCTGGTGATGGATGGTCGTGTCTCAGTGGCGTGATAGGAGATGCGGACTGGTAAATATTATCCACACCACTATTGCTGTGGAATGGCGAAGAACTCGTCCGACCTTGCTCCTGCAGGGGAGTAAAATTGGTGGTGCTGATACTTTCTTGTACAGAAAATATCCCCATCCTTTGTAAAGATATAGATCCAGTTGGAGGAGGTCGTGGACCAGAAGCCGACCCTGAACCGGGAGATTGACTAGTCCCGTTTGAGGAGGGAGTGGGCGATCGGAAATACGATACATTTCTCATCATTTCACGTTCTCGCTCGTTATCTTCATTCGTATGGTAATATGTACGTGTCTGCTGGCCCCTGCTTATGAATAATGCACCAATCACCCGTTGCAAGATGTACGCAACCGTTGCAGTGAAGCACCCTAGTAAGACCAACATCATTGAGCTTGTTCCCATAAGTCCCTCCAAGAAAAGTAGAAAATGTTGAATAATCTCATGGTCAGGAGCTCTGTTTTCGTTGGAGGTGCACATATTCTTCAATATCCTATCCTTTTGTGCAACCGCAACCTTTTCATTACAAATTGCCGTGCATGCAGAGGGAGTCAACATATCATCACTAACATTACTATTGCAATTGCATGGATCGCAAGGAAGACATACACATTGCGGAGGTAATTCGTTCCGTCTCCTCTCATTCGTTGATGCCACATTCACTGAGCGCTCATCCATGCTCATCTGTTCAAAGTCTTCAATATCCACTTCCTCAACGATGATATCACGCCAAATAGTCTTGGCCTTATTACCGGCATCGTCCACGACATTATACGGGACCCTCCATTGATGCGATCCTGATCCAACGCCGTGTTTCGGAAGAGGATCACCAACGATTACGCGTGAGGTCAGGTCGACGATGCCCTTGTGGGTGTGATCTTTAGCGTGGACACAGTCCGCAGGGGATACATTCGGATTGGATTTTGTTGCACAGAGCTCGGCTCCGGACGTGGCCTTGATTACAGTCTTAAATAACAAATACGTGTCTTGGTCAGTGTCTGATGCATATGAGAGAGTCTACACAAATGATCGGTCCAATAAAAAGCTTACCTTGATATCATGTTCATACATTTTCCTTTGTTCGACAATTAGTGCCTCAATTTTGGCATTTGATCCACCGTTGTTGTCTCCGTGTAAATTGATGACTCCTTTTATACCGCTCGCCCTTGCTACACGGAAACGTTTAGGATTCGGACCCAACAGCTCGATAACTGGTGCAACAACATCATTGCATCCAACCCCACCGCTATAGCCTGTTGGGACTAATATGCCAGTGAATCCACCTTTACCATCCGATTTCAAACGTGAAATAGGCCGGAATCCATCTCCCTTTGTCCCACGTGGACAAATGCAAGAGTACGTCCCAACCTCATCTTTACATATCGCACCTGCATCATAGTCACACATGGCCACGAGTTCAGGGTTGCGGTTCTGTTTTTCTCCACTAAGTTGACATTCATCAACATTATCAATAACAACTGTTCGTGTCGCGCGGACGAAGTTGGGGGTCGTCCATGGTGTGGCCACAGTGTAATTCACAGTGAATGTTCCCATATCTAATAGACAGCCCTGTGGTAATGGACGACTGTATGTGATTTTAAGACTACGAAGATATTCCTCTGCATTGTCATCTATCACATCCACACCGTACTCTTCGTACCTAGCACCCTGTATTAAGTGGGTAATACCCGTCCTTAAATCGGTACCGTGTACAGGATCAGGACGTAGATTCAACAATGGTGGGTTCTCATCCACACATCCATAATTTGTATCATGTATAAACCCATCCATACAGGTACAGTGTGGACTCGACGTTGTTGTATCAATGGCACAAATTTCATGCTTCCCTGTACACTTTGGAAAACCATCACATACATCCACCGTCGGTTCAGAACAGCCACAAATTGTTCCCATTTCTAATGCACGTGCCGTCTCTCCCGTCGGTGTCGTGCCATCAAACCTCACCTTGGGTTCGCGTCCGGTATTACGTCCGCCATATCCTGTACATGGCCTACCATTGCCCATTTGGCCTGGTGGACAATGACAAATAAAATTTGGTCGTGATAGTGGTGACGAAGTACGTTCGCATAATGCATTTGTTGCACATGCTACCGAAGTCGACGACGATGATTTCGTTTCATTGTTGCTTTTGCTATTCGACGAGATGAACGAGGAGCATGGATCAATGGGACATTGGAATAATGATCGACAGTCTCTCCCCTCCTTACCATGTGCATCATCGTCACAACAACCATGCGTTGATGGCAAACCAGGACAAGTGCTAGCACTGGAACTATTTAATGATACATCCCATTTAGGCATGTGTGGCGTCTTCGGCATGACAATTGGTAAAGGCTCATCAACGTCGTCGTAGTCATTATTTTTGTCCAATGATGGTGTCTCGTCTGCAGTACGAAATTGATTCATCTCAGCTTCAATATCCAAATGTAAATCATCCCAAAATGTTTGTGTAACAACAGCAGCAGCAGTCCCCCCACCATTCTTCTTGTCTCCCGACTTTGGTTCATTATAAAAGAATGATGAATCTAATGCCGCCGATGGACATGCACATTCGTATGATCCTAATGTGTTAATACATACTGCTGGATATATACATTGATGTCCCATGGGGTGGCTGGGTGGGAGTACACATTCATCAATGTCAATTATGGTGAATGGTACCTCAAAGCATTGTGTAATAACATTATTTTGTTGTTCATATTCGTTATTTGTTGATTGCTTCCCCCCACTCGGATCATTGTTATTATCATCATCATTGTGTGTAGTGGCTGTACTACTACTACTCTTCATGGCCAGCCTAGTTACCGTACACGTAACAATCCGTTCCCCGACCTTGCGGTGCAATTCGGCACCAGTCCATCCCACCTCCACATCCAATACGCCGGTAACATCTCTATTAATCTTTTCGACCACGACGCGTAATATACCAGAAATGTCCGTGGGTGCATCAATTTGCGAATATGTCAATGATGTGGGCAATCGTTCGCATGATTGCTTCGATCCTTCGTCTTTACTATTGACGGTGGTGGTGGTGGTGACAGCAGCAGCAGCGGCGGCAGCTACAGCGGTGTTGGCGTTGGCAGCCGCGAGTGCATTGATGGCCAATGCTACGACGAAGGAACGAATCATTGATGTCGTGGGTTGTCACCGTGACCCCAGTTGAGCCGGTCCCGCCCGCGAAGAGGTCGGCAAAAAACATCATCTGATGAAAACATCTCATGATGAACGATAAGACAGCATCATCCGCAGAGAGCTGTCACAATAATAGTAGTGCTACGTCATCTTCATCCTCATCCACTACAGCGACAACGTCTGACTTGAAGAGAATTGGACAACGAACGCGTCGACTGCTCGAGGAGGAACGGAAGAAGCGGAAAGAAATTGTACATCTCAAGGATGGTGACAACGATGATGACGAATGTTATTGCAATCGTCTACTAGCGTCGGCCACCACCACATCCGCCGCATCCCAGTCTGAGAAGAAAAAGCGGAATGCTGATGCTACGGCGAAGAAGCGGGCGGCTGCAACGATTGAAAAAAAGGGAACCAGCGCAACCGTTACTGCTAGTACCACCGGGAGGAAAAGGAAATCAAGACTTGCCGCGACTGCCGCTATTGCCACCAACAATGCCAACATTGATGAATGGATGCCCAATGTTGATGACTTGTTACAGCAGCAGCAACAGCAGCAGCAGCAACAGTCATTGAATACTGCAACTGCAAACAAAGACAATTCAACAACAACATTGTCATCATCATCCAACATTGTACGATTGCATGGCTTGCCAACAAATGTTAAACCAGAACAAATACGTAAATTATTTCATGGATTACATCCAATACATATATTTGTATTACCCACGTTTATACAACATATATATGGATGGGATACAATATACCACAATGATGATAAGGATGGCAACTATTGTAGTGGCAGTGGCAGTGGCAAGAGCAGTGGTGGGGGGAAAAGAAAAAAAGACGAGCGGTCGGCGAGGAGGATGGTAGTAGTAAAACGCCAACCATATCATTTTCGCGTATTTGTTAAATTTACGTCCTCGCTTGTTGCCAATATTGCGATTGATCGATCAGGCGAATCAATCATTATTGCAATTGATGATAACACAACCGATAATGACAATGATAATAAGACAGAGGCATGTATAGCTATTACACCAGTATCGAAGATGGATGCATCATTTATGCAAAGATATATGGTAAGTATGGAAGTGTATTTGTATTACACACACACACACTGTGTATGATCTACTTTGTTGGTTTATTCTTTGTTGATACACGCTGGTAATGATTTGCTTACAGTTTTGTATTTGCGTATAATTAAATGCATTCTATTTGACACACACGCACACAAAATAAGGCAATTCCAACTCAAAAGGGAGAATCTATCGTTGATACATTAACAAATGTCGAAAGACGATTGTCATCCTCCGATAGAATAGATGGAGAAGTAAGTAGTGGCGGGGTTGAAATTATACAATTGCTATGGCAAATGGCAATACAAAAGTTAAATTTGATTCATCAGTCCGATAACAGTAACAAGAAGGATAATGCTACCCGTCACGGACACCACCACCTCCTCCTCGACGATTACCATATGTTGACTAATGGTATTAGTTGTAGTACTAGCAAGAGGAATCATACTGCCACTGTAGCAACCATACGACCACCACTACCACCAATGAACAAACAACAATATCAACAATTAGTCAAACTATGCAATCAACTAATTGATATACATACCAAGCTAGAACTAGAACATCCATTGTTTTACATGCATACATTCGATCCAACAATTAGTATTATTGATCCAGTTCATAAAATTACATCTGCAGTATCTAATTGGTTATTGGATGAAATTGTATCTATCCAACGTCGATTGACGGAAGGTCGTGCACTCAGTCAACCAACAATACCAAAGCACACAATAATTGATTGAATAGTAGTTTACTTTGACAGTGTGATATTGTTGCCCACGGCAAATTTTATGGTCGACTATTGAACAAGACTAATGAAAATTGAACAATCTGAGCATATTCATATGAATACAAATAACAGGATACAATTTACACTCCAAACTGTTTCAGATTGAATTAGGATTTTAAATGGTAAAACCTTTCTATCGAACAATCTTTTCGTATTATATCATTTCGTTTTATATCCCAAAGAGGTCTATCTCTTCACCTTATCTATCTACCACCCTTCTTCCCTCCACCACCACCTGAGGCAGCAACCGAGGTGCTGCCACCACCGTCACCCTGCTGATGTTTGCCATTGATAAAATCATTCTTCTTCCCCTCAAAGCCTGCACGATTCGAATGCGGACCCAACCTTCTCCTCTTTTCACCTTTTGCATCCTTACCACCATCACCACCACCCTCGGTAGTAGTACTATCCTTGTCGGTAACAATGCGTTTAGAACTTAAATTCGCTGCCGTAGCACCCCCTAATTTACGTTGATCAATATTATGACTACGTATACGCTGTCGTTCACTCACGGCATCGTGTACTTTTTCGATACGACTATTCCATGCCTTCGCGCTGGCAACTTTTTTCTTTGCCTTGCGTTTAATAGCCTTCTTTATTACTGCTGGGTCCATTTTACGTATGCTATTACTATCACCACCAATTCCCCCCACTGATGCCACCTTGAATGTATCCTGCCATACTATACTACGTGCCTTTTCTTTGTCTGCTTCATTATTACTAGTTTTTAATTCACGTAATCGTGCCTGTTTGCGTTCGGCATCGGCTAATAATTTTTCAAGTGATGCCTTCTTCTTCCCCTTGTTGGAGGATGAGGATGATGGTATAGTAGTCCCACCAATCCCAACAAGACTTTTATTATCCAATGCTCCATCAAGCTTTGGGCGTAGTCCAGCTAGAGATTGATAATCAATTGTTGCCAAGTCATTTGCTACAGTAGTTGTCGTAGTAGTGATTGCAGACGATGATGATGATGATGCCGTCATAGATGATTTGCCCATTGACGTCGTAGTATCTAATCTTCTCTTTTTATTATTACTGCCATCGGCTGAAGCAACAACGGACGATGATCCAGTCTTACCAGCACGTTGCTTCGCCGCCTCCATCCGACGTTTCTTCTCGGCACGTCGGGCCGCTCGTTTACTTGTTAGGGCTGGATTGTCAGTACCACCACCACTCACACCATCAATTGCTCCTACATTTTTTGTTGAGCCAGCGAGTGCTGCCACCTTCGCACGTAGTTTGGCACGTAATGCCTCTATGCGAGAGGGGTATGAGGAGGATATGTCCTCATCAAGTTTAACACTGACTGGAGAAGTTTCCGCACTGGCTACTGTGTTGTTTGTGTTGTTGTTGTGGATGATCTTCTTACTTGAGCCGATGTTACCAGTGGGTTCAGTGGCCTCACTTCCATCGTCATCGTCATCATCATCACCATCATCGTCAGACATGACAATATCATCTTCAACGTCGTCATCGCTCTCTTCCATTTCCGCCTCCTCCATCCGTACTCTTTTTTTCGTTTGTAGTGTCGTTTCGACTCTTTTTGGGTCATATTTGGCAGCCTTATCCTTGGCACGCTTGGCCTCCTTTGATTCTACATGCTGTCCCTTGCGATACTTGACATTGTCACTACTACTACCACTTGAGCTACCACCCCCAGATGCACCACCCGAAATGTATAGTTTGGCGGGGATCATATTCACAATCGAATCGAAGTAGTCATTGTGCGATTGAAGATCGGTTAGGAGATTTGGGTACGGTCGTCGATGATGACGAGGATGTTGGGCATCCCCACCATCATCTCCGTCGGCAGCTGCAAAGGGTGACATGGTGTTCTCGTCTAGATGCCTTGGTGGTGCGATTCTCTAGGGGGTTGGATGTTGGTGGTGTGGTGGTGGTCACTGTTCCCGCAAAAACGTGAAGACAGAAGAAGGAATGGGCAATATCTTCATCATAGTAGCCGTACTGATGACTGCGAACGTTCCGTCATCGGCAGCATTTTGTCGACTCAATGATGAAAAGCTGGTGCTGTCATCGTCGTCGAAAAAGTCCCAATTGTTCCTATCACGGATTGACCGACTACTCATTCTCCCGCCTGATGACAACAATGACGACGACGACGATGATAATAAACATATGATAAACAACCACTCTCGTCGTCATAGAAGGAAATTCCTCCTTACCATGAATAGCTGTATACTGCTGCTCGCAGGATCTACCTCCAGCCGAATAGCATATGCATCAACAACATCGAAGACGGGGATACTTTTACCATCCGTGGGTGAAATTGAATCAGCAATTCCATCAACGTGGGATGAGGAGAATGATAATCCGTTATATAATCGAGATAGTAAAAGTGCATTTTCACGATTGGATAATACACCCGATAGCATGTTCTATACTGACCCACGATTTGTGGAACATGTAGATGAAAATGCGGTTAAAACTATGACAACTTATATCTCTACTAGATTATTACACACTGGTGATTCGGTACTAGATTTATGTTCTAGTTGGACGAGTCATATCGAACAACAACAACAACAGCAGCAGCAACACGGAGGAGGAGTGGGAGGAAAATTGGACTTGAAACGTGTTGCGGGACTGGGGATGAATGCTAAGGAATTAGAAGCCAATACATCCTTGACTGAATGGACTGTAATGGATTTAAACACAAACAATGTTAAGCTACCATACACTGATGCCAGTTTTGATGTTGTACTGTTACAGCTTAGCATAGACTATTTGATATACCCACTTGAGGTATTGAAGGAGACATCACGTGTCCTAAAACCAAATGGACGGATTGCTATATTATTTTCAAATCGACTTTTCTTAAGTAAGGCTGTGGGTTTATGGACTGGTAGTGATGATATTGAACATGCATATACTGTTGGTGGATATTTACATTTCTGCGGCGGAGGATTTACCAATATTATGGCGGAAGACTTATCCACGAGGCAACAAAAAGGACGTGTGATTGTCGGTGATCCATTATATGTCGTAACTGCGACCAAGGGAGGGGGGTTGATATGACAACACGCTTATTCCTTAACATTTATGTGTGATTAATACACCTCGTTTAACGGGGGCTTCCATTCATCGACTTCCTGTCTTTTCCCCATCTCCACGTCTAACCCTACTTTTGCCATTGACATGTTTTCTTCCATCTCCCTCTTTTTCCGTCGTCTCGCCGCTAATTCCTCAATTGTGTAACCAAACAATTCCTCTCTATAAAAGATCAACCAATTGGCGCACTGTGCACGACGCGTTTTGTTTGGTGTTAACTCCTTATATTGATACCCCTTCCATCCCAAAGGACTTAAATGTGTTTTCAAGCTCTGTTTATGTTCAAGTGGGATACTTCTAACAAGTTCCTGATTCGAACGTAAGCTTGGTAAATCCACTTCTCGTGAATATGTACGTTGCATCCCAATTAGATCTGGTGGTGTAATTGGATACCTTTCCTTCCACTTTGGAAAGACTTCACTATCAGTCCACTTTTCGTGTGTATTATCGAATCGATAACCTAAACATTTCCATACCAGTGTATTCACTTCCAAATCTGTCGCAATATCATCCCGCACAATAAGTAATATTTGGTCATTGGTTAATTCGTCATGTGTTGGTGGGCCCGATCTCGAGAGGAGGAATTTACCATTCCCGACGGGTCCACGAACAGGATAGTCGGGGTCAAGGGCCGGGAGGAACGGTTGTAGGAGCACTGGCCCGTCGTTTTTGTTGCCATTTTCTCCATTAACATCGCCGCCAATACTTGTGGGTGAATCACGGCAATCCTTAGTCGTAATCTCCTCTTCGACAGCATGGACAGACGATTGCCGCCGTCGGCGCATCGTCGTTGTCGGAGAAGGAAGAAGAAGACATCGGCGTGATGGCGGCGATGGTGGAGATGCAACTAGCGGAGGTGACGGCGATTGAAACGAGTGGGAAACCCGTGCGCCGCATACAGCAGCGAGCAACATGATGAGCAACATCGTTGATATTACTATCTTTCGGGGACGAGTGGGTGGGATGGTGACACTATAGTACTCCAACAACGACCAGCCCTCCACCCTTTGCTGTTGTGTTGTTGTGTTGTTGGGTGACATGAGAGTGTGGTTTGGTGATTTGAGGGCGGGAAAAGCAGGTGGGAAGCCTCCGAGAAGATCGCTTGTGTTTAGTATGGATACTATGCTGTCAATTGTTCGCATTGGCGTAATCCTCGTCATAATAACATCGTCATCAACGCATGCCGTAGTAGTTGCATTCTTATCGAGGGTGAATGTGAGGAGGAGAACGACGGTGGTGTGGAGAGCACAAAGCTCGCGAACGTGTTTGAACAATAATGTTGATCTGTATTCAACACTCAACAAACAATTGCAGAACCGACGACTGGTTGTCAAAAATATCGTTTCATCGTTCGCATTGCTACTTACGACAACAATTGGTGGTAAATCCACAAATGCAGCTTGTCTAAGTGGAGATATACATCCCGACTGTATTGGCGTGTACAAATTACCCATCGATGCTACTGAATTATCATACTTTGACACACCAGAGAAGTTAAAAGTTTATGCACCCGATCTACGTTGGATCCCACCAACTCTCTACCCAAAAGGCTACACAGACGCATTGAAACAGCTTAAAGATCAGAGATTGCAGCTTGGTACTGCACAAGAATTCGTTGCGAAAGGTGATTTAATAATGGCTGGAGTTACGTTATTGGATGTCATACCCAAGATCAATGCTGCTGGGGTAATTATCATCCAATCTTTCGAACGCGCTTCGAATAACGAACGGAATCTTACAATGAAGAAGAATGGGAATATAAGCACTAGAAGACCGTCCGTTGATGGGAACAACCCCACCAGTAGCAGCAGTACCAAGGCTACAGCACTCGAAATGAGATCCTACAGGATTAAGAATACACTTGACGAACTGCTTGGATATTTAGGTGAGACGGATATACTAATCGGTCAAGGGCTACGTGGTGAACTTGGCGTTAGTGCACCAGCACAGTTACAAATTTTAAGTTGCTTTGTAGAAATTACAAAGGAGTATGATAGTTTACTCACTGCAATTCCTGAAAAACTGACATTGATATGAGAAATGCAATGCATGATATTACTTGAGATTGTTACCAAATTAAAACAACTGGAAGAATTAATCAATACATTGTTCTAGTTGTGTTCTAAGTGTTCTACCGACGAAAATAACTTCTCATACGCGATTGCCGCCCATCATCTTGAGAGCTTTGTTCTTGATCGTATGACTGATTGTATGCCGAGCTATTCTGCGTCACCGACACGCTGTTTGGGTCCTCTCTCCTCCTGCTACTACTATTACTACTATTACTACTTCGATGCATATCCATTGGTTTTTCTTTTGGGGTATGCAATGGAGCGTGTCTAATACTCGACGGGGTTAGAATCTTACCAATAATTGAATTCTGTCTTGACAATGGTACACCCGCAGAAGCAGTATGACCTTGAACTCGATTCGACATCGGCTTGGACATGACCACTGCGTGATCTGTCATTATCGATGGATCATCATCGACTGGGTATTTGTCTTCATCGGTAGAGAGGTTTGAAAAGTGTGACTTTAATGATGCTGATTGAGGAATGTTTTGATGATTGGCCATTGTCGTTGCATACAGGAGATGTCTTTTGTTGACTCCACCCTTGGGAGCACAATGGTCTGACAGATCTGCCTCTTCTTCACTTCTAATCTTCAGTAGTGCATCTATCAATTCATTCTTTTCTATGAATGTGTCGGTAAATACGCCGTGAGATTCCGATGTCTTCATGGATCGCACGTTTTGTGTCATTGACGATTCATCATCATTGGGATCAGTGATACTTGGTGCTGGATCAAAGTCTGTGACAAATCTCACGGATCGATTCGAAGAACTACTCCTGTTACTATTAGTTATATTGCTCACATCTAGATCTTCCGCGGCAAGGCTTACGCGACTTCCCCACCTTAGTGACGACGAGCGTAATGCAGAATTAAGTCCACCGGACGAATGCAACGATGAACTGAGTGTACTTTCTCGACTGTTTGTACTGGATGATAATATTGTTTGTGTCGTGGCAGTGGTTTGAGAAGAAAAGTGAGAGGACGAAGCAAACTCGCATTGTGAGTTAGATTTATCTGAATGTTTCTCTCTGCGCTTTGAGAGAATGGAATCAACAATTACCTTGTCGGGAATTGTTCTAGTGCCCGGTGGAGGTAATGATCCATTCTCGGAAAATTCAAACACTTGAAGTATCTCATCGTCTTTACCAAGCTCAACAACAAACTTTCTCGACGCAACAGTAGCAGCAGAGCTATTGGTGACATTGATTCCATTTGAATGAAGAGCATCAGAATGTCCTCGCTTGCTGCGCTCTATACAGGCTTGAGCTGTTATACTGGATGAATTCGACTCATTTCTACAGTTAGGCGCTGATCGATAGAGAGATGATCTTCGTTCTGGTTGCATCATCTGATCATGCGCTATTGTTCTATTCGCGGACAATGATCTCCGTGCCGGCGACGACCCTGACATAGCTGCCAGCTGCTGCGAATTCCTAGTAAAGAATGACGATGCCGTGAGCTTGGTGTCACCTTTTCACCAGCTCCCTTCGTAGGGCGGTGCATCATTCTTCAGGATAACGTAATCAATATTTAATATCATTTGTCAATACTGCCGTCCTCGTATCAATATTATTTAATACATATCTTTGAGGGTACGTGTAATGCTAAGTCATTTTCATCTGGCCCAAGGGACTTTGGGCGGTTCCAAAGACTACTAGTGACCCACTTTCACTCAAAAGACCTCATATCGTAAACATTCCATTCACTCTTCGTCCGTTTCTTCTCAACCACGATCGAGGCTTCTCTGCGGCGATGCGAGGATAGTGCATGTGTTTTATTTATCACTGCATACCGGATCAATAACGACCTTCGTGAATGCTCAGCGGAATTCGCAAGTAGATTGATAAATGCAACAATAGTGAAACGATATATTTTCCTTGGCATCGCCTGACCGATCCAAATGGAATCGTCACGCAATACAGAGTCAAGCCTCAAAAGGCAGAGGAATGAGCACGTTCGACGGCTAAATCAAATTGAAGTGAAGAAGAGTAGTTTAATGACAAACCACAAGCATCATCATCATCACCATCATCACAGGAAGAAGTCTCGTCCGAGACAACAAGAGATCCATGCCGAGAGAGGTGACCACGTGAAACAAGTGGCGCATCAGGATGTCAATGAGTGGGGAGAACGGGTGCAGACGATTGAGCTGGAACTTAAGGACACCACACACAGTCAATGCAGGAAACGTAGTTTGCGTCGTAATAGAAGTGAGGATGTAGGAATTGATGTGTACCGAAATCAAAACGGCATTGGTAGGACACATTCTCGATGTGATCTGTACCTAACTTTAGCTGCGGCGTACCTTGTTCTAATATGCAGTATTGCCTCTACAACCAACAAGGACTATTCCACGGCTAGGTCATCATCGAGAACTGCAGTGCTAATACTCTCATCGCTGTCCTTAGTACTGACTTCCACACTGGGGATACGTTGTGTATACAAATCTGCATGTGGCATCATCACCACAAAACATGCTTCTCCTAAACCTCCACGTCGATTCACATTGGAACATATGACTACCCCCATTATTTCGATGTTTACGTACATAGCATCGGGAATGATATTATATCCTCGATATGACAATGACGTAATATCGGCTGAAGCCGCAGTTACAGAAATTGAGGTTTGGAATGCCAATCTATTCTACTTCTCTTACATTTGCTTGTATGGTAGTACATACTTGATGTTGAAGGTATTTGTACAGAATGATACTATTGCTTCTGCTCTATCGTCAATCAAGATTTTACTCAGCATGGCTCTATTTTCATCAATGTGTAATACCATAGCTATAATGGTTATGAAGCATGGACCGGCGTGCTATGGTTACCTTGACCAATACTGCTCACATGCAGCCACCGCTGAGGTGCTGGGTGTTTGGTGTATCTTTATGTCATTACTCCTTTGTGTGGCGACTGGCTGCCTTGAACTTTATCATTTCTCATCTACTAGCAGAAGAGAGACGAGGCTTAGAAGGAGCAGCGCGGGTATGAGAAACTTGCAGAGATCAAGGACACTATTGTACATGATCCTTATTGGTGGTTCAACCCTTTTATTCATACTGCATTGTGCTAACGTGGCAACTGTCACATCGTCATCAAGAGGGTCTGATGGCAGTGCCTTCATTACGTCATGGGTGGCGTGTATAATCAGCTTGCTACTTTGGAAGAGCTCCGTTGTCGAATTCATGAACTACATCCATTCTAAAGCACTGCCAATGCCTTTTGGAATGAACAAGAGAGATACTACCGCCGAGAATGAACATGAAAGATCAATTATTGAATGTAGTGAACGAAGTAGTTTCACGGATTCGACTTTTGAGGAATTGTACAGTGATCTGGAATCTCCTTTGCCGCCAATAGGTGATACCTTCGTCCTGTTACCGGTGCAGCAAAAGACTCGTGTACAAAATGAAGAGCGATTTGCCAAGAATTCATCGCGGCAACGCAAGTATAGAAAAGCTCCGACGAATGAGACGATCCTTCATGTGCAGCGCCGTCCCGACCCTATCGAACGGTTGGTCAGTGAGGAATTGGGTTCTGGTGATAACATTGACCAAAACAGTCGACGACATTTGGTTGCTGCTCAAGATGATCATTTGAAATCAAACGAAGACCTGTCATCGCACGACTCTTATCCCAAGGTAGTAGTTCCTCGTGAGAAGATTCATACAAGTAGAAGGAATCTTGATGGAGTTGGAGCCTCTTCTTCTTCTTCATTTGCGCATTCTACTTCAACTGGATTCGTGCAAAAATCATCGCCAGACAATCCATGTCGTCATCAAAATGACCAACCGAAGTCAACTGAAGACCTGTCGTCACATGACTCTGATCCCAAGTCAGTGATTCCTCGTGAGAAGAATCATAGCAGTAATCTTGAAAGAGCTGGAGCCTCTCCTCTTCCATATGCGTATTCTACTCCATTTTCAACTGGATTTGTGCGAAGATCATCCATTCAATCGTTCAAATCGAACTTGTCTCCGTTGCACGAGGGAAGTCTTGAAAGCAGTAGCAGAACAGGAACGACAGGATCTATCAAGAACCCTACATTAGTACCGTCACCATCAAATAACTTGATCAGACTTTCCCCCTCCAGGAAAGGACGCATTACTAAGAGCAATTCTCTTAGGATGAACAAGGATGACAAGCAGTTGAAATCACACATCGTCGTGACAAGGACGGCAACACCGCCTCCTCCCCCCCCTCGTCGCAACATCAATAAGAACCAAAGACAAGGTGGAACGAATGACATAATACTGAGAGAAACGTCATTAACCTCGCCGAACTTGAATGACCCATCAGCCAACCAATTGCTGACCAAGAAGAAATCTAAATCGTTTGATTGTCGCTTGTTGAGCACCACAAACACTCATCAGCTCCAAGTCCCTGAAAATCATGGTTACTCTATAGGATCAGATTTTATTATGAGTGATATTGAAGTGATACTAAGTGGGGGCAACTCAGTCGTCACTGAGCTAAGCGAGGGGACGGCGAAGGCTCGAGAGTCAGACTCGCATACTCCTTTATTAATGAAGTCCTTGTTATCGGTGGATGTGATATCCGCCATTCATGAAGCCGCCGTGTCTGCAAATAAGAAAAAGAGGATCGATTCAACGATCAAAGAGTGGGAGACGTCAATCAGATCAACAGATGAATTTTTAGCCAGTTCCCAGAATTCAGCAAAGCATCAGTCGCAGAGGCGTGGTAGCGTTGACAGTCTAAGCTCCATGAAGGAAGCGCTAGCATTTTTGCATAAATGATTATACTTTTATTAATTTAACCTGCACCTTGGAATTCCATGTTCGGGAGCAATAGCAATAGCAGTACTGATCCACGAATCGGATACAACATCTTCGCCAACAGTAATGCAAATGATGTGAGCGGGACCGAGCTCGACACACTCGCATACTCGGCCT
>Ga0247843_1004543_pt1 | contig 20564 bp, 21 predicted proteins | sample LaCruzMarch2017__FD_192420 | JGI IMG/M metagenome (GOLD analysis project Ga0247843, IMG submission 192420) | Freshwater microbial communities from meromictic Lake La Cruz, Castile-La Mancha, Spain - LaCruzMarch2017_8m | ecosystem: Environmental > Aquatic > Freshwater > Lake | place: Spain...
ATGCTCGCGAGTGTCGCCACGGGGAAGTTCGCGCCGCTTGCTTTCTCCCATCGGGAGAATGTCTCAGGCCGCCGCGATAGCGTCAGCCCGCAGCCGGAAAGCGCCGCGCCGCATCCCGGATGACCCTCAGAGTTTCAGGCCAGAGGTTGAAAGGCGCAAGCGCATCGAGGGCGACAAAACGCGCTTCCACGGCATCGTCGCCGGCGACAGGTTCTCCCGCGCTCCAATGAGCCACGAAGTCGACAAGGACGTAATGCGCCCAGACGGCCGTGTCGGTCCGGAAGACCCCGTCCACGACATCGACAAGTCCTTGCAGCCGCGCTTCTACTCCGGTTTCTTCGCGTAGTTCACGCAAGGCGGCGTCCTTGAGAAGTTCGCCCCATTCGACCCGTCCGCCCGGGAGGGACCACTCACCGGCCCGCGGCTCGTGGCCGCGCCGGATCAAAAGCACCTTTTCGCCCCGCAGACAGACTACGCCTACAGCGGGCGTGGGGAAGCGCTGATCGTGTGGCATCGGTTGCGCCTCGAAATTGCCTAGAGAGTTGCGATAGACTGCTCAAGCAACGGGAGCCAGCCATGCGTTCGATCGCTTTCGCCGGTATCGCCTTGGCCGCAGTTTCCGTCGCCGCTGTGGCGCAGCCCGCCGGGTATTTGAGCGCTCCGGAAGCGCGTCGCGTTTTCTTCGGGATCGATATGCAGGGCGAGCATCGGCCTTCGGGCGTCGCTTGGCGCGAATGCATCGATCCCGACGGCAAGACCTCCTACTGGCTCAACGGGGGCTACGACGAGGGGCGTCTTACCGTGCGCGGCGACGGCGCACTGTGCTTCAGCTACGCTTCGTCGGCGTTTCGCGATAATGCCTGCTGGAGGGCCAAGCGGGTAAACCCGACGAATTACCGTTTCGAAAGCGTGGATGGCGAAGACGGCGTATTTGTCACCACCCGCACAGTCCCGGCGCAAAGGTGCCCCGGACGAGACACGCCGATCTCATGAGCGTCACTCAAAAAGGACGCGCGGATTGAGCACTCCGCGCGGGTCCAGCGCGCGCTTGATAGAACGCATGGTCGCGAGCGCGACCGGATCCTTGAAGCGCGCCAGTTCCGTGCGTCGGAAAACTCCGATTCCGTGCTCTGCCGAAATCGATCCGCCGAGTCCGGTCGCCACGTCGTGGACAGCTTGACTGATCGCGTCGCTCGGAAAGGGCGCGTCGGCGGACGCCGCGATCACAGTGTAGTGGATATTGCCGTCGCCCGCATGGCCGAACGCGACAGTGCGCGCGCCTGGCGAAATACGCGCCACTGCAGCATCGGCTGCGCTCAGGAATTGAGGAACCGCCGAAACCGGGGTGGACGTGTCATGGGAAACCTGCGGATGCGGCGCCGCCCGATGGCCCGCCGACATGAGCTCCCGGAGCGCCCAGAACTCCGCTGCCGCCTTGTGAGACTGTGCGATCGTCGCGTCCCGTGCGGCGCCCGCCTCGATCGCACTCGCCATCATGTCCTCGATCCCAGCAACAAACCCCTCCTCACGGGCGCTTTCGAACTCCATCAGCGCCAGCCACGGTGCGTCAAATGGCGCGCGTACGCCGGGAAGCTGCGCAGTCAACGTCACGCCATAACGGTTCATGATCTCAAACGCGGCCAGTGCGCCTGTCTCATCGCGCGCGCGGCGGAGGAGTTCGAGCGCCTGTTGTGGCGTTGCAACCGCCGCCATTGCGACCGCATGCGCGGCTGGAATGGCGAACAGGCGCAGCGTCGCGGCCGTGATCACGCCTAAAGAACCTTCCGCGCCGATGAGGAGTTGTTTGAGGTCGTAGCCGGTGTTGTCTTTGCGAAGCGACTTCAGCCCATGAAACACCGATCCGTCCGGAAGCACTGCTTCGATGCCAAGCACCAGGTCGCGCATCATTCCGAAACGCAATACGTGGACGCCGCCGGCGTTCGTTGAGATCAAACCGCCAATCGTGGCCGAGCCTTGACTGGCGAGACTGAGTGGAAAGCGTCTGCCCGCGGCCGTCGCCGCACTGTGAACGTTGGCGAGGATCGCGCCCGCCTCGACCGTGATTGCATCCCCGGCGGCGTCAATGGAGCGAATGGCGGTCATACGCTTGAGCGAGAGTAGTACTTCGCCTTGCGGAATCTGTCCTCCGACCAGACCTGTATTGCCCCCCTGCGGCGTTATCGGCACGCCGGCCTCGCCGCAATAGCGAACGATGAGCGCGACCTCGCTGGTAGAGCGGGGCGCAAGCAGAAACGGCGTGCTGCCGACAGTGCGACCACGCCACTCCTCAAGATGCGGTGCGATGATCGCTGGATCGGTCACGATGACTGATGGGTCGAGTTCCGCGCGAAAGCGCTCGAGCAGGTGAACGATTACCGACATGGCGTGATCCTATCGACCGGCGGCGGCGCGGGACAGTCGGTCGTTGATCGCTTCCCCGAGACCCTCGTGAGGAACGGGCGCCACTGCAATCACTTCGACGCCCATCGCATCGAGCCGACGCAAGTGCGCGAAGAGATTGGCGGCCGCCTCTACAAGATCGCCGCGTTCCGACAGGTTTAGCGCGCCATTTGGCGCGGACGGGCCAAACGCCAGAAAAGCTTCGCCTGGCGCAGGCGCCGCCGCGTTGAGCCTTAGCTGCGCGCGAGGCGCATAGTGGCTTGACAGCATGCCGGGGGATGTAGGGGTCTGGGACGCACTGACTGCAGCGAGCGGGCCAATCACTGCCTCGATCTCGGCGCGGGTGATGGCGCCGGGGCGCAGCAGCGTGGCCGCGCCGTCGACCCCCACCGCCACGACTGACGACTCCAGCCCGAGCGCGCAGGGGCCGGCGTCGAGAACGATCGACACCGCGTCACCCAATTCTTCGTCGGCATGGGTCGCTGATGTCGAAGATAACTTGCCCGAACGGTTTGCGCTCGGCGCGGCAAGCGGGACTCCCGCTAACTCCAAAAGCGCTCGTGCGACGGGATGCGCCGGCGCGCGCAAAGCCACGCTCGAAAGGCCCCCACAGGCGAGCTCTGCGATGTCGCTGTCCACAAGGCGTGGCGCCACCAGCGTCAACGCTCCGGGCCAGAAGCGCTCCGCCAGTTGGCGGGCGACCGGATGAAACCGTGCTTGCCGTTCGGCGTCTTGCAAACTGAGCACATGAGAAATCAGCGGGTTGAAGATCGGGCGGCCCTTTGCGGCGTAGATGCGCGCAACCGCCACAGGGTCAGTTGCGTCGGCGGCCAGACCGTAGACGGTCTCCGTCGGCATGATGACGAGTGCGCCGCTGCGGATGGCGATTGCGGCGCGTGCGATGGCGTCCGCATCGGCCACGAGCAACGTCACGGGTTGCGCGTCGCGCGCACGACGACATTGATCGCAACGGTCTTGGCGACCTGGCCGCCGGAGGGATCAAACTGTACGCCGAGACCCAGACGCGTGCGGTCGACATTGACCGTGGCGCGCATCTCCGCCTGCGCGCCGTTGATGGCGAGCGTAAACGGAAGCGTGAACGGGATGGCGCGTCCCTTGACGGACAGCGTCCCCACCGCCTCATATGTGTTCGGTCCCGTGCTGCGGATGTCGTTGGTGTGAAAGATCACTTGCGGACTGCGGGCTGTGTCGAACCAATCCGACTCTCGCAACGTTGAATCGCGGGTTCCATCGCCGCTGCTGACCGAGGCCGGCTCGACGATGACGCGTGCGCTAGAGCCGGGCAGGTTGGCTGGATCGAAGCGGATGCCGGCAGTCCATCGGGAAAAGGAACCGCGAAATGCAGCGCCATCCATGGCGCCCGTGAAGCCGAGGGAGGAGGCATTGCGATCGACCGTCCATAGCGGCGCGTTCACCACCGCAGCAGATTTCCTCGCCGTGTCGGTTGCAGGCTGTGCGAGCACTGGGGTCGCAATCAGAGCCAGGGCGAGCAGGAACCAGCGGGTCATGAGGCCTTCCGGAGAGGTTTCAAAAACGGAATCATGCGGGTGAGCACATCGTCGCGATTGAAAAGGTGATGCTTCAGCGCTGCGGCGACATGAAGGCCGCCGAGAACGATGACGCCCCACGCGAGCTTAGAGTGCACGTTCATCGCCGCGACGCCGATCGCCTTGCGGGTGGCTTCATCCTGACCGGCGATCGGCGCGAGGTGCGGCACTTGCGCTAGTCCGAACCAATTCGATGCAACAGCGAAGAAGCGATCGAACGTCACGGAGTAACCTGCCGATACATAGACCCAGCCGGTAACGGGCAGCGCGATCATCAGGAAATAGAAAAGCCCGTGCGTCAGTCGCGCGAGGGTCTTCTCCCACCCCGGCATCGCCTGCGGCGGCGGCGGCGCCTTGTGGGTCAGTCTCCAGACGAGGCGGAGCACGCTGAGACCGAGAATTGTAAAACCCACGGACTTGTGCAGCTGGAACGCCTCGCCCGCCTTGGAGCGAGAGGCGGGATCAAGCACGGCGTCCGACATCCACCAGCCGACAGGGATCATGCCCAGGATGAGGATCGCAAGAATCCAGTGAAGAGCGATCGCGACGCCCGTGTAGCGCGTGCTGGAGGTGAGTTCGAGCGTCATGGCCTACTGCTTGATGAATTCGGCGTGGAACTCCACGTCGACGATGTCGCTCACGAACGCATCGCCCAGCGGATTGGTGAGAGTGGCGGCGAAGTCCTTCCGGTTGAAAGCGCCCCGCGCTGAGAAGGCGATCACCTGCTTGCCGCGGAACTGCACGAAACGCCCGCCCTCGAAGGACGCCTGGAGCGTGACGGGCTTGGTGACGCCGTGCAGGGTGAGATCACCCATGATCGTACCGGTCGTCGGGCCCGTGACCTCGATGTTGCGCGAGACGAAGGTGATCTTGGGGTGCGTCGCCGAGCCGAAGGCTTGCGTTGCGATCTCGCGATCGAAGGCGCGCTCGCCGTTATTATTGAGGACGCCGGTATTGACCGAAGCAGCGTCGATCGAGGCGGCGATGGAGGAGGCGGCGGGGTTCTGGGGATCGAAGTTGAGCGTCCCGCTGAAGGTGTCGAAGCGGGCTACGAATATCCCGATCCCGCCATGACGGACGCGCCAAATCACGCTGGCGTGCTTGGTGTCGAGATCATAGGCGCCAGCCGGCTGGTCGGCCGCTACGCGCCAGGCGGCGTCAGGGTAGGGCGTCAGGGACGGCTGGAAACCGCCCGCCGGCAGGGGCGCAGGCTCAGAGGTCGAGGTGGTGGCGCACGCCGCCAGTGCGAAGATGGCGGCGAGGGCCATAAGTGAGCGTGGCATCGGTGACTCCTTGCAGAGCTGGTTTGGCTGGAAGCGGGCGTGTCGAGTCAAGCTCTACCACGCCCCTATCCGTCGTGGACACGGCCGCCAGAAAGACACTGTTCAGCATTGCTGGACCATGCGCCGCCGCAGGAGGACAATGCGCCGCCCGTGAGCACCTTTGGGAGAGTGAGATGAACTACGCCGCCCCGGTCGCCGACATTCGCTTTGCGCTGGAGGCCTGCGCCGGTCTGTGGCGGGTGCGCGAGACCGGCGCCTTCCCGGATCTGGACGAGAGCCTTCTGGAGGCGATCCTCGACGGCGTCGGGGCGCTTTCTGCAGACGTCCTAGCGCCGCTCAACGCTTGCGGGGATCGCGAAGGCGTGCGGCTGAGCAACGGGCGCGTGTTCGCGCCGGAGGGTTTTGCGGCGGCCTATGCCCAGTTCGTCGATGCAGGCTGGCAGGGCATGACCGCCGATCCCGCGCACGGGGGCCAAGGCATGCCGCGGGCGGTGGCGCTTGCCGCGCACGAAACGATGCATTCGGCCAACATGGCGTTCGGCCTGGCGCCGATGCTGACCTTGGGCGCCATCGAGGCGCTTGAGGCGCACGGGACTGATGCGCAAAAGGCGATGTACCTGCCAAAATTGGCGACCGGCGCTTGGTCAGGCGCCATGAACCTGACGGAGCCACAGGCGGGTTCAGATGTCGGCGCCTTACAGACGCGCGCCACGCCGGTCGGAGACGGCTCTTTCAAGATCACGGGACAGAAGATCTTCATCACCTGGGGAGATCATGATCTCGCCGACAATATCATTCATCTCGTACTCGCACGCCTGCCGGATGCGCCGGCGGGCTCCAAAGGCGTTTCGCTCTTCATCGTCCCCAAGTTTCTCCCCACGCCAGCGGGAGAAGTGGGCCAGGCAAACGCGGTGCGATGCCTTGGCGTCGAACGCAAAATGGGCATCCATGGCTCACCAACCTGCACCATGGGTTATGAGGGGGCGACCGGCTGGCTCGTCGGCGGCGAGAACGAGGGGCTCGCGATGATGTTCACGATGATGAACGCCGCGCGCATCAACGTGGCGCTGCAGGGCGTCGCTGTCGCAGAAGCGGCTTACCAGAAAACGATCTCCTACGCCCATGAACGGTTCCAGGGGCGGGGCGAAGGCGCGGCGACGAAGGGGGCTTCACCCATCGCCATGCACGCCGATGTTCGACGCATGTTGCTGACGATGCGTGCGCTTGTACAGGCGGGCCGCGCGATCTGCTACGCGGCCGGCGTTGAAGCCGACATGGGGGTGCATGGAATTGACGATGAAGCGCGCCGCGCCGCGCGTGCGCGTGCAGACTTGCTTGTACCGATCGCGAAGGCGTGGTGCACCGATCGCGGCGTCGAGGTGGCCAGTCTAGGCGTTCAGGTGCATGGCGGCATGGGTTTCGTGGAAGACGGCGGCGCGGCTCAGTTCTATCGCGACGCCCGCATTGCGCCCATCTACGAGGGCACGAACGGAATTCAAGCGATAGACCTCATCGGCCGCAAGGTTGCCGGCGACGGCGGCGCGGCCATGCGTGCGTTGATCGCAGATGCGCGTGAAGTCGCCCACGCCGCGCGCGACAGTGGACGGCCTCGTCTCCTGCGAATTGGCGTTCGCTTGAATGCGGCCGCAGAAACAATGGAGGAAGCGACAAGATGGCTCCTTAAGGTCAGTGAACACGCGCGTCGTGACGCCCTTGCAGGCGCTGACACCTATCTGCGCCTTGCCGGCGACCTGACTGGGGCGTTTTTGACGACTCGTGGATTGCTGAACGCAGACGCAGAAGCGGTCGAAGCGCAGGAAACGCCCGCACTGTTCTTTGCCGAGACCATTCTGGCGCTGGCGCCTTCGCGGCTGGCGGCGCTCACGCTTGGCGCGGATGTGCTGTTTGAGGCCGATCTCGGCGACGAGGCGCGCTGATCAGCCGAACAGGCCGCGCTTTTTCTTCGGGTCGCGGTTCACGAGTTCCACCAGAGCAGCCATCAAGGCGACTGGACCTGCAATCTCCTGCAAAGCTGGCAAGTAGTGCTTGAGCGGCGGTGGTCTGTATGGCTTTTTGCGCAATGAGGGACTGGCCGTGCGCAGCGCGACGGAATAGTGCAGCGTGGCCTCCACGAGGTCGCGGGGAGCAGGCTCCCTGATATCCGAAATTTGGCGCCAGCGTCCCGGCCAGTTGATCGGATTTAGGCTTTTCGGGAATCTCGATCGGCTGATCGGCTGCCCGGGATCGAGGAACAAGGGAAGCAGAGCCTGAGTAAGGGGGGCATGCGGCGTCCTGTCAAACGCCAAGCCCGCCCGTTCCGCGCCTTCGACCACCCAGGCGAGCGGAAAGCTCGAAAGCGTCGAGTTGTTTCCGCCGCCGATGTCGCCATGCGCGCCGATGAACCAGCGCTGCTCGTAGGCATCGCGCGCACCGCCGCGAGCGGCGGATCGGTCATTCAGGGCGTCGAGATTGGTCCAGAACGTCGGCGGGAATGCGGTTCGACGTTCGTCGATGGCGAGGGCGTGGCGAGCCGCCTTTACGTGAGCGCCAAGATCGAGGTCGTGGAAGGAGTATCTCTGATTGCCCCATTCCGAGAGCGGTCCCAGGGCGGACGGCAAACCGCGCTGTCCGACGGTATCGAAGATGCCCAGATAGGCGATCTCGGGGCGATAATCGCGACGGTCGGGACCGACGGCGTCACCGAGCTGCTTGCCGAAAGAGGTCCTGAACTCCACCGCGCGACCGCTGTCTGGCGTGACCTCTGGGTCGCGATACAGCTGGAACGCGTCCCCCGCTTTGTCGACATAGCGGCGGCTGAGAATCCCGCACTTGCCGATCAGCGCCGCAAGACTTCGCGCCGAGAACGCGCCGCGACTGAATCCGAAAATGTAGATCTCGTCGCCTGGCTCGTAATTGAATGCGAGTCTGAGGTAGGTATCCAGGATCGCGTCCTCAAGGCCGTCGCCGAAGACGCCGCCAACGAAAGATCCCATTGCCGCCGCGAAACCACTGATCCCTGATTGCTCGCCTTTCAGCGCATCGACCGTGGAGCCCACGCCGGGTGTGTAAATGACGATCTGCAAGACGTCGCCGACGTGCAGTGAGACGCTGCGTGAAATGATGTTGATGTTGGTGGGGCGATCTTGGCGAAGCTTCTGCCACGTTCCGTCCATGCAGATGGCGATGCGCTTCATGCCCCGTTCCCCCTTGTCTGAGCCCGCAGCGAACCGTAGCGGCAAATTGAACGGGATGCGACGCCCGACTTTACCTATGGCGGGCCGCACGCCATCGTGAGCGGTGTAGGAGATATCCCATGACTGCCATGGACGGCCTTGACGACGCGGCGGCTGACACGCTGGTCCGCCCCAAGCTCGACTATCCTTGCCCCGACGTCCCGGGAGCGGGCGAGACGCTGGAAGTGGCGCCGGGGGTGATCTGGGTTCGAATGCCGCTCCCGTTCGCCCTGCAATGGATCAATTTGTGGCTGATAGAGGATGGCGAAGGCTATGCGCTGGTGGACACGGGCGTGGCCACCGAGCCAGTCCGTGAGCACTGGCGACTGGTTTTCGAGCGCGTGCTCAAGGGGCGTCCGATCACCCGCGTGATCTGCACGCATATGCACCCTGACCACATTGGTCTCGCTGGCTGGATTACGCGCAAGTTCAATTGCCGGTTGTGGATAAGTCGGCTGGAGTACATCTCGTGCCGTATGCTCGTCGCTGACACAGGTCGCGAGGCGCCGGAAGAGGGGGTCCGGTTCTACCGCGCCGCCGGTTGGGACGAGGACGCTCTGGACTCCTATCGCGTCAAATTCGGTGGGTTCGGCAAAGCCGTTTCGCGGTTGCCTGACAGCTTCAGGCGGCTGGCCGATGGCGAAACAATCGACATTGGAAGGCGCCCGTGGCGCATCGTGACCGGCAATGGCCACAGCCCCGAACATGCCTGCCTGTGGCAGCCCGATCTGAACGTCTTTATTTCCGGCGACCAGATCCTGCCGCGTATTTCTTCAAACGTTTCGGTCTTTCCGACCGAGCCGGATGCTGATCCGCTGACGGACTGGATTGAAAGCTGCGAAAAACTGCATGCGACCGTGACTGGAAATCCACTTGTGCTGCCGTCGCATAACGAGCCGTTCCATGGGCTTCAGGCGCGCGCACGGCACCTCGTTGTCGGTCATGAGCGCGCACTCGCCCGCATCGAGAAGCGCCTGCAACAAGGCGAAAAGCGCGCCGTCGACCTGTTCGGCGCGTTGTTTGCGCGATCAATCGGCAGCGACATGCTGGGGATGGCCACCGGTGAGACGCTTGCGCATCTCAACTGTTTGATCGCACGAGGAATGGCGCGGGTCCGCTACGCAGACGATGGCGTGGCCTACTACAGCGCCCCGGCGTAGCGCGTTCCCGCGATGCGTTCGCCCTGTCGGGCGACAGCGAGCGCCGTGAGCGCCGCAAGAGAGGCCGTTGCGTCTGGAAGCAACAGGATAAGCGCAAGAATGCGCCCCTGAGCAATCATGTAGCCGACCGTATCAAACACTTGTGGTTCGCCCAGACGCCACTCTGCAAGGCGCCGAAGCGCCCAGTCCGTGACGGTGAGAGCCGCCACCGCACCAACGGTCGCGGTAAGCGTGAGCGGCGCGTCGAGCCGGAAGAGAAGCGCCGCCGCCACGGGAGACCAGCGGTAGACGCCAGCCAGCCAGGGCGGCTCCGCAAGGCCGAATGTTTCGGGCGCCCGCGCGATCTCGCAACAGGCGCGCCAGACGAGCGCAGCGGCCACAGCCCCCTGCCAGCCCAGCGCCGCCCCACAGACGGCGACGCCGGCAAGCGCGACCAGCGCCGCAAGATCGCAGGCCGTCCGGGCCGGCGTCACCTGCGCCTGCGCGGCGAGCCACACCCCGACAACTCCAAGAACGAGCGCGGCGGCCCATGGCGACACGAGTGCGAGAAGGCCTGCGGCTATCGCCAACCCTGCCTGTTCCACTTGCCCGTCTTCGTCCCGCCGCCCCATCTTAAATTTTCTCCTTGACGAGGCGGACAAATCGGCCAGCGAGGTGAATTCGGCGTAAACGAGGTCGTGGCTTCTGCGACTTGTGGCCTGTGGCCGCTTCAGCTACGCGGGCCGCCTTTGAAGCAGCCGGGCGACACCATGGGCATTGCATTCATCTTTCCGGGGCAGGGCAGTCAGTGCGTAGGCATGGGCAGGTCTCTCGCGGAAGCATTCGGATCCGCCCGTCAGGTTTTCGAGGAGGTCGATGACGCGCTCGATGAAAAGCTCTCCCGGATCATCTGGGGCGAAGATGAAGAGGCGCTAACGCGCACCGCGAACACGCAGCCTGCGTTGATGGCGGTGAGCCTGGCGGTGATGCGGGCGCTGGATGCCGAGTTTGGCGTCAAAGTGACGCGTGCGCAGTGTGTCGCCGGCCATTCTCTTGGCGAATATTCGGCGCTCGCCGCGGCAAGAGCGTTCACGGTGGCTGATGCAGCACGCCTTCTGCGCCGACGTGGCGATGCGATGCAGGCGGCTGTGCCCGTGGGCGCCGGAGCGATGGCGTCCTTGATCGGAAAGGTCGACGTGGCGCTCGCTGAAGAGATCGCCGCGGAAGGATCAAATGTCGCGGCATGCGTCGTAGCGAACGACAACAACTACGGAAACGTGGTCATTTCGGGCGAGAAAGCGGGAGTCGATGCGGCGATAGAAGCGGCGAAGGCGCGTGGCGTTCGCGCAATCCTGCTCAATGTGTCTGCTCCATTCCACAGCCCTCTGATGCAGCCCGCCGTCGCCGTGATGGCGCAGGCGCTCGAACGGATCGAGATCGCTCCGCCCGCATTGCCCGTCATCGCGAACGTAACGGCGGCGCCATCGGGTGCGCCGTCCGAAATCCGCAGACTTCTCGTTGAGCAAGTAACGGGACGGGTGCGCTGGCGCGAAAGCGTCTGCGCAATGGCGGCGCTTGGCGTCACCCGGTTTGTTGAAGTCGGCGCCGGCAAGGTGTTGACCAATGGCGTCAAGCGCAGCGCGCCGGAGGCGGAAGGGCTTGCCCTGAACGAGCCGGCGCAACTTGAAGCCTTCGCAAAGACAGTTTGAAGAAGAGCGATGTCGATGTTCGATCTGACGGAAAAAAAGGCGCTGGTGACGGGCGCGAGCGGCGGTCTAGGCGGCGCCCTCGCGCGTGCGTTTGCAGCCCAAGGCGCCACCGTCGCGCTCTCTGGCACGCGGGCTGATGCGCTGGAGTCCGTCCGCGCCGACATCGGCGACAAACATCGTGTGCTGCCGTGCAACCTCTCCGATGAGGTCGCGGTCGATGGTCTTATCGGCCGGGCGGAAGAAGCGCTTGGCGGGCTCGATATCTTGGTGTCCAACGCCGGCGTGACGAAGGACGGTCTGCTCGTGAGAATGAAGGACGAGGACTGGTCCTTCGTGCAGAAGGTGAACCTTGACGCCTATTTTCGCCTGACGCGCGCTGCACTGCGCGGGATGATGAAGCGTCGCTATGGCCGGATTATCGCCATTACGTCGGTCGTTGGGGTCACGGGCAATCCAGGTCAGGCGAACTATGCGGCCTCAAAGGCCGGCGTCATCGGCTTCACCAAGGCCCTCGCCCAGGAAGTCGCGAGCCGCAACATCACCGCCAACTGCATCGCTCCGGGCTTCATCGCCTCGCCAATGACCGACGTCCTGGCGGACCAGCAAAAGGAGGCGCTTCTGGCACGCATCCCGCTGGGGCGGCTGGGAGAGGGCGCCGACATCGCAGCCGCCGCCGTCTATCTGGCCAGCGACGAAGCAGCCTATGTCACGGGACAGACCTTGCACGTCAACGGCGGGATGGCGATGATCTGATCCGGTTTGCGGCCCCGCACGGGCGGGGGCGGGCCGGTAGCCAAGCTGAAAGAGGTATGGTAGCGGAGCCACCGTCAATCGATCCGGCCCTTTGAACCTGAAGGGCAAAGAGCCGTTCGTTCCCCTTTTATCGACATCGTGAGGCGTCCATGTCCGACGTTTTTGAACGCGTTAAATCCATCGTTGTAAAGCACCTCGAAACGTCCCCGGACAAGGTGAGCGACAAGGCGAGCTTCATCGACGATCTCGGCGCCGACTCGCTCGACAACGTCGAACTCGTCATGGCCTTCGAGGAAGAGTTCGGCGTGGAAATTCCGGATGACGCGGCCGAGCACATTCAGACTGTGGGCGACGCTGTGAAATTCATCGAAAGCAAGCTCGGCTGAACGCGGAGACGCCGCTTTGACGCGTCGCGTCGTAGTCACCGGCATTGGGCTCGTGACGCCTGTAGGCGTCGGCCGCGAGCATGTGTGGAAACGCATCATCGCCGGCGAGAGCGGGATCAAGCGCATCGACCACATGAAGGTCGATGATCTGCCGTGCCGAGTCGCGGGCATCGTCCCCCGCGTCGACGGTCGTGGCGGCGGCGGTCGCGATATCGCAGGCTCGTTTGATCCAGACAGGACCATGTCGGCGAAAGAGCAGCGCCGGGTTGACGACTTTATCCTCTACGCCGTTGCGGCTGCTGATGAGGCAGTGGCTGACGCCGGCTGGAGGCCAGACGCGGAAGAGGACAAGAAGCGCACCGGCGTGCTGATCGGCTCAGGGATCGGCGGCCTGTCGTCTATTGCCGAAACCGCGCTCCAACTCGAACGCGACGGCCCGCGCAAGATCAGCCCATTCTTCATTCCGGGCGCCTTGATCAACCTCGCCTCCGGGCAGGTATCGATCAAGCATGGCTTCAAGGGTCCAAACCACTCCGTGGTGACGGCTTGCGCGACGGGGGCGCACGCCATCGGCGACGCCGCCCGGCTCATCAAGAATGGGGACGCCGACGTGATGGTCGCCGGGGGCGCGGAGGCTGCGGTTTGCCGCATTGGCTTCGCGGGCTTTTGCGCGTTGCGCGCCATGTCCACGGACTTCAACGAAACGCCCGAGAAGGCGTCGCGTCCGTACGACAAGGACCGCGACGGCTTCGTCATGGGCGAGGGCGCAGGCGTCGTGATCCTCGAAGAATACGATCACGCCAAGAAGCGCGGCGCGACGATGTATGCGGAAGTGAAGGGCTACGGACTTTCGGGCGACGCGTATCACATCACCTCGCCGTCGGAAGACGGCGACGGCGGATACCGCGCCATGATGGCGGCGCTTGCCGATAGCGGGATTAGGCCGTCCGACATCGACTATCTCAACACCCACGGCACCTCGACGCCCGTGGGCGACGAGATCGAACTGAAAGCGATCGAGCGCGTCTTCGGCGCGGCGGCGGCGAACCTCTCCATGTCCTCCACCAAATCGGCGATCGGACACCTTCTCGGGGCCGCGGGGGCGGTAGAGGCCGTATTTTGCACCCTCGCGATCCGCGATGGCGTCGCGCCGCCGACGCTCAACCTGGACAATCCGTCTGTGCAGACGACGATCGATTTGGTCCCCCGTACGGCCCGACGCCGGCCGATACGCGCCGCCATGTCGAACTCGTTCGGATTCGGCGGCACGAACGCGGCGCTGATCCTGACGGCGGTCGACTGATGGCCGTGGGCCGGCGGCGCTCCCCATTCGGCGCGTTCCTTTCTTTGCTTTGGACGTTGGCTTTTGCGGGCCTTGCCGTCGGCGTCCTTGCGCTTTGGGAAATACACCGGCCTGGTCCGCTGGCGCGCGATGTCGTGTTCGTCGTCGAGCGCGGCGACGGGGTCATGGAGATCGGTCGGACCCTGGAACGCGAGGGTGTCATCCGCAATGCTTGGGTGTTCCGCGCGGCATCCGAACTGTACGCCGAAGCCGGCTCATTGAAGGCGGGAGAATACATAGCGGCGCCGGGTGAATCGCTGCGCAGCATCCTGGAAAAAGTTGAAGCCGGGAAGATGCGGCTCTTTCCGATCACGGTCGCGGAAGGCCTGACGAGCGACATGATCCTCGATATCGTCAAGAAATCTGAGGTGCTCACAGGCGAGGTTGACGTTACGACGCTGCCAGAAGGGTCGTTGTTGCCGGAGACCTACATGGTTATGCGCGGCATGGACCGTATGGAGCTTCTGGCGCGCATGCGCGCTGACCAGCAGAAGGTCATCGACGATCTGTGGCCAAGGCGCGCGGCGAACTTGCCGATCAAGACGCCGCAGGAAGCCATCACCCTGGCTTCCATCGTCGAGAAAGAAACCGGCATCGCATCCGAACGACCGCGCGTGGCGGCGGTGTTCGTGAACCGTCTGCGGCAAGGGATCCCGCTGCAATCCGATCCGACGATTATCTACGGCATCACCAAGGGTCGCCCGCTCGGACGCGGCATCCGCAAGAGCGAGCTCGAACGTCGCACCGAATACAATACGTATTTCATTCCAGCGCTGACGCCGACGCCGATCGCCAACCCTGGCCGCGCGGCGATCGAAGCAGTGCTCAATCCGCCGACGACGAACGAGTTGTTCTTCGTCGCCGACGGTACGGGCGGGCACGTGTTCGCAGCGACCGTCCAGGAGCACAACCGCAACGTCGCGAATTGGCGCCAGGTGGAAAAGCAACGCGCCGCTGCGGCAGCTTCAGCGCCAGCGCGGCCCTGATGGCCGTTTCCGGTATGACGGGGTTCGCGCGGTCCGATGGCGCGGTCGCCGGGCGGCGCTGGCTATGGGAAACCCGTAGCGTCAACGGGCGCGGCCTCGACATTAAAACGCGTCTCCCCAACGGCCTTGAAGCCCTTGATCCTGCTGTGCGCGAAGCGGCGACCCAGCGGTTCAAGCGTGGCTCAATCCAAACCACGCTGACCGTCACGCGCGACGATGAAGCCGGCGCAAGCGTCTTTGTGGATCACGCGCTCGTCGCACGTCTCCTGGAAGCCGGCGAGCGGCATGTTGGCGAAGGCCGCGCCGCGCCCGCCCGTTGGGATGGATTGTTGCAGGTGCGCGGCGTGCTGACTTTCGACGAGGCGACCGAAGATGTGGTCGAAACGCGGGCCCTCGTCCAAGCGGCCGCGCGCGCCGGTCTGACGGCGGCGTTTGACGCTCTCGCGGCGGCGCGGGCGCAGGAAGGTCGGGTGCTGGCAGAGGTGCTGGAAGCGCTCGTGGTTCGCATAGAAGCTTTGACAGAGGCCGCACGCGGCAACGCCGCCTCAGCTCCGGCGGCGCTTGCTGCGCGGCTGCAGGAGAAGCTGGCGGTGTTGGCGCCGGATGTCGCCCTCGATCCCGGCCGGCTCGCCCAGGAGGCTGCACTGCTCGCCTCGAAAGCCGATGTCCGCGAAGAATTGGAGCGCCTGCAGGCTCATGCCGAGGAAGCCCGCGCACTCATTCGAGGGCCGGACGCCGCCGGACGCCGCCTTGATTTCCTGTCCCAGGAACTCAACCGCGAAGCCAACACGCTTTGCTCCAAGTCCTCCGATCTCGCCTTGACGCGCCTGGGTCTCGACCTCAAGACCGCAATCGATCAGTTTCGCGAGCAGTGCGCCAACGTCGAGTGATTCATGCCGGGTAACACTTTGAGACGACGTCGCGGCTTGATGCTTGTGCTTTCGAGTCCTTCCGGGGCGGGCAAGTCGACGCTCTCTCGCATGTTGACGCGCGATGATTCGGACATTGAGCTGTCGGTTTCATGGACAACACGCTCGCCGCGTCCAGGCGAGATTGACGGCCTGCACTACATCTTCCGAACCAAGGAACAATTTCGCGACCATCGGGCGGCAGACGGATTCCTCGAATGGGCGATCGTGCACGACAACTTTTACGGCTCGCCGCGGGAGGCCATTCTTGAGGCGCTCGACAAGGGCCGGGACGTACTCTTCGATATTGACTGGCAGGGTGCTCAGCAGCTCACCAACAGCGCGCAGGCAGATGTCGTAAAGGTTTTTCTGTTGCCGCCGTCGATGCAGGAGTTGCGCCGCCGTCTCGATGAACGCGCCGCCGACGCCCACGGGATCATCAAGAAGCGCATGTCCAACGCCTACAGCGAGATTAGCCGCTGGGACGGATACGACTACGTGCTCGTCAACGAGGATCTCGATAGCAGCTACACCCAGTTGCGCTCGATCGTGGCGGCGGAGCGTCTTCGTCGACAGCGCCAGCCCTGGCTGCCGAACTTCGTGCAGCGACTGCTTCAGGAAGACACCTGAGCGGCGCGCCACAGCGTCGCCAGTCGGCAAAAGGCCGCGACATCGACCCGCTCTGCCCGTTCTGTCGGCAGAATGCCTGCCGCCTCTAAAAGCGTTTCGGCCTTCGCGCCCGCCAAAGACGCGAAACTTGACCGCAACATCTTTCGGCGCTGCCCGAACGCGGCGGCGGTTACACGCTCAAGCGCGTCGAGATCGGAAAATCTGTCTGGGCGATCAACAAGATGGACGACAGCAGATGAAACCTTCGGCGCCGGTGTGAAGGCGCGCGGCGGGACGCGCAAGACAATGTGGGCGCGCGCGACCGCCTGCGCGAGCACCGCCAGTCTCCCGAAAGCCTCCGCACCCGGCGCCGCGACAATGCGCTCAGCGACTTCAAGCTGGAACATCAGCGTCATCGACCCGCGCCACGGGCCGGCCTTCAACCACTTCACAAGCAAAGGCGTGCCGACATTGTAAGGCAGATTCGCGACGATCGGGATGTTCGTGGCGCTCTCGAACAACGCCGTCTCGTCGATTTCTGTCGCGTCAGCCTCGATCAAGCGCAGGCGATCCTTCGACCACGGCGCCAACTCGCGGAGTATCGCGAGGAAACGTGGATCCTTCTCAATCGCGACGACTTCAGAGGCGTCAGATTCCAGCAGTGCGCGCGTGAGCCCGCCGGGGCCCGGACCGATCTCAAGCACAGGCTTTCCGCGCAGTGTCCCGGCGGCGCGTGTGATGCGTCTTGTGAGTTCCACGTCGAGAAGAAAATGTTGCCCCAGGCTTTTGCGGGCCCACAGCCCTTCGCGTTCGAGAAGACTCTTCAGCGTGGGTAAGTCATCGGCGTTCATGCTGCGGGCGCGCGCCGTTTGGCGATATCAGCCGCCGCTTTCAAGGCCGCAATGAAACTGTCGGCGCGGGCGGCGCCTTTGCCCGCGATGTCGAAGCCTGTGCCGTGGTCGGGTGATGTCCGCACGATGGGCAGCCCGAGCGTTATGTTCACGCCGCCCCAAAAATCCAGCATCTTCAGGGGAATAAGCCCCTGATCGTGATACATGGCGAGTACTGCGTCGTACCCCGCGCGCGCTTGCGCATGAAAGAGCGTATCGGCCGGACGCGCATTGCTCACTTCATGCCCCTCGGCGCGAAGCAGGGCGGCCGCGGGATTGATGATCTCGGCCTCCTCGTGACCGATGGCGCCATTCTCTCCTGCGTGGGGGTTGAGCCCCGCGATGACGAGGCGCGGCCGAGCAATCCCAAAGTCTGTTTGCAGTGCGTGCATCACAACGCGCGCCGTATGCGCAATATCGACTGTCGAAAGTCTTGCAGGGACGTCTTTCAGCGGCGTGTGAATGGTCGCGAGCGCGACGCGCAAGCCCTCGCAGGCGAGCATCATGACAGGACCACGGGGGCCTCCATGGGCCACAGCGCGCGTCAGGTCGGCCACGAACTCGGTGTGTCCGGCGTGTCGAAATCCGGCATCATACAGAATGGTCTTGGCGACCGGCAGCGTGACGATCCCCGCAGCCTCGCCGGACGCAGCATGTGCTACCGCGCGTTCGATTGCGCCCACGATCGCGGCCGCATTGCGTATGTCAGGAGCGCCGGGCGCTTCTTGCACCGCCAAGGTCTGTTCAAGCACAGGCAGTGATCTTGGGAAGAAGCCGAGGGCCTGGGAGGGATGGTCGATGATGGCGACACGACAGGTCTCGCGCATGCGCGCGACGGTGCGCATCGCTGCGTTCGTGTCCGCGATCAAGTAAAAAGCCGGTGTGTCGGCGCGCCGGTTCGCCCATGCCCGCACAGCGATCTCAAGGCCGATCCCCGCCGGATCGCCCATAGAGACCGCCAAAGGAAGCTGCTCCAGCGCAAGCGACGTCTTGAGAGGCGCCGTCATGGCGCGTTGTCAGCGGGTGATGATTGTTGAGTCACGCCGGAGATTGCGGAGATAGCGCTGCGATAGCATCGCCATTTCCTGCTCGAACAGGCGGTTTTCCACTTCTTGCCGGGAGGGCAGGCCGCCGCCGCCGGTTTGACGCGCGCACACCACGAGCGCAGCGAGGCCGGTTGCGGTCTCATAAACGGCTGATGCTTTGGCTTCTTCGACGCTGGCGATGCGCCCGCGCACTTCCGCCGAAAGATCGGATTCAAGCGTATCGCCCAGTTCCACGACCTGCGCGCCATTCACGTTCGCGATGATCCGTTGCAGGCCGTCGCAGCCATCCACGCGACGCATTTGTCGTTCGAAGAGACTCCGGGATGAAGCTGGCGCGGTCACCTGGCGCAGGGAGATGTTGGTCGCCGAGGCCGGATCGATGCCCGCGCGCTTTTCACGTACGGCGACGATGTAAACGCCGCCCGGCGCCTGAACGGGCACCGACACCTGTCCTTGTTGAAGCTGGTCGATGACCGTTTGCAGTTCGGGGCGCAGTTCGCCTTGGGAGAGCCAGCCGAGATCGCCGCCCGCTGCGGCTGAAGAAGCGCCGGAAAACTGCCGCGCGACGCCGCTAAACGGCGCGCCCGCGCGAATTTCCTCGATCAGCCGCGCCGCGATGGCCTTCGCCTGCGTGAGCTCTTCGTCCGTTTCCGCAGGAATGAGGATTTCCGAGATGAGCGCTTGAGGCTTGGAAGAGTTGGCTGTGATGCGTGCGAGCGCGTCTGTCACCTTGTCGGAGGAAATACGGATGCGCGATCCAAAGCGACCGTTCACCAGACGCCGCCAGGCGATATCGGATTCGATCTGCTTGCGGAGCGTCTGCAGCCCTATGCCCGCGGCCGCCAGTTGCGCGCTCAGGGTCTCGATGTTTGTGCCGTTCTGCCGCGCGATCTCGGCGATCTGGCGATCAATCTGGGCGCCTTCAATGTTGATATCCTTGTCGCGCGCTTCTTGCAGCTGGAGCCGTTCGTCCACCAGATCGCGGATCGCCTGCGCGCGCGCGCGTTCGAGAGTTTCCGGGGAAGCTTCAATCCCCGCGCCCGCGAGCAAAAGCGCGGCGCGCTGATTCACATCATAGGTCGAGATGACTTCATCGTTGACGATGGCCGCGACGCCGGCCGCAGGGTTGACGCGCCTTGGCTGGGCTGGCGCCGCAGCGACTGCAGGCGTTGGCTGCGCAGCGGGTTGCTGAGACCAGGCGGGGTTCGAGTTAAGGCTTGCGCCCAACGCGGCGACGATGGCGGCCGACGCCAAAGTGGTCTTCCAGGTCATGCGAAGGAACTCCGTACGCGCGTTTCATCCAACGGGACGCTGCGCCATTTCTCTCGGTCGTCAGTCGCCGCCGCCGAAGACGCCCAGCGATGTGAGCCCGACCCGAATCTGGAACCCTTCGTTGGGGCCCAGCACCCGGTCGGTTGTTTCGGACCGGACGTAGCCGAAATCGAGGAAGGTGCAATCGTCGCGATACATCAGGTGGATGTTCTGGGAGAGATTAATGTCAGAATCGAGATCACGCTGCAGGCTGTAGGAAAAGCTCCAGCGGTCGGTGATCTTGAAGCCCACGCCCCCCCGGATTTCCTGGTTCGGATCGCCGGGGCGCAGGGCCTCATCGACCTGGAAGTACCGGGCCTGAGTCGAAAGACGCCAGAGTGAAGCGCGTACCGACGCGTCCATACGAACCAGCGACAGGTCCTTGTCCGCCACGCGCAAGCGTACGTTGGCCTGCAGATTCTGGCCAAGATCGGCGTCTACTGCGCCGACCCAGTCGGAGGTCTCGTCGTCGAGGTTGGTGAGGCGGTTGAAACGCGGTTCGGAATCCTCGCGCCATCGCCGGCCCAACATGACGCTGGCGGATCTGTCGTCGCGACTGCGCGCGGTGGCGCGCACCCCAAGGCTGCCGCGAGCGCCCGATTCCCAGAGATCGTAGTTGGGGGCCGCGTTGGGACGAAAAAGGTTGGAATCATCCAGCTCGAAGGCAAGACTGTCCTCGTTGACGATGCGCGTGTCGTTGTCGCCGTAGCCGATGGCGACCATGCCTATCGGCTCGATGACGACGTCCACATTGCCCCCTGTCCGGACAAAGGGATAGCGAACCTCAACTCCCGCAAGGCCTACGCTGCGGGCGAACGTCTCGTCTTTTGCGGTGGGCGCGTTTCCGGTGCGATAGACGTCCGCGCGGGTCTGCGCGAAGGGCGCCACCACCACGCCGGGCCCGACGATGCGGTCGAGACGCCATTCTCCCCCGACCGAGACCCGTGCGCTATCGACGCCGCTGTCCTGACGATAGAGAGAAGCGGTCGAAGCCTGCAGCT
>Ga0247843_1004546_pt1 | contig 20540 bp, 18 predicted proteins | sample LaCruzMarch2017__FD_192420 | JGI IMG/M metagenome (GOLD analysis project Ga0247843, IMG submission 192420) | Freshwater microbial communities from meromictic Lake La Cruz, Castile-La Mancha, Spain - LaCruzMarch2017_8m | ecosystem: Environmental > Aquatic > Freshwater > Lake | place: Spain...
GATCAGTCCCATCCAACAACAGTACTCTCCATAACGGATAGAAAGCAAGCCATTCATACCGCAGCGCTCTTGTCCAACCCCGGGGATATTGTGCTCATTGCAGGAAAGGGTCATGAGAAATACCAGGAGATCTCAGGAGTTAAACATCCCTTCGATGACTTTTTAATGGCGCAATCATTCTTTAATAAATCCAATTAATATGTTGTATTATTTCTTCGAGTTTTTAGATCGACTTAATTTTCCAGGGGCAGGCTTGTTCGATTTTATTTCATTCAGGGCCTCCATGGCCTTAATTGCCTCTTTATTGGTGTCTATCGTAATCGGTAAACGAATGATTCAAGGGCTGCGAAAACAGCAGATCGGCGAAACAGTGCGGGATCTCGGTTTGGCAGGACAACTTGAAAAATCCGGTACGCCTACCATGGGGGGATTAATCATCCTAGCATCAATTTTAGTTCCAACCTTACTGTTTGCTAAACTGCATAATGTCTATGTAATAACTATGATTCTGGCAACAATATGGCTAGGGTTAATTGGCTTCCTCGATGACTACATTAAAGTGTTCAAAAAGAATAAGGAAGGACTCAAGGGTAGATTTAAAGTTATTGGTCAGATTGGCGTTGGGGTATTGGTTGGGTCCATCCTGTATTTTTCTGATGACGTTCGTGTGCACAAACGCGTTCCCTTGGATTATGCCCTGCAAAAAGAGGAGGTGTTTGTAACCCATGAACACGTTCAAGAGGAAGATGAAAAGTTTCGTTGGATTGCTACCGATGACATGACCACCACCATTCCATTTATTAAAGGAAATGAATTTAATTACAATTGGTTAATTGGTGATTCAAACAAAAGTTACGGGTGGCTATTGTTTATTCCGATTGTTATTTTTATTGTGATTTCTGTCTCCAATGGCGCGAATATGACCGACGGTTTAGATGGCCTGGCTACCGGAACCTCAGCTATTATTGGCCTCGCCTTGGCGGTATTCGCCTACGTGAGTTCGAATGCGCGCTTTGCAGATTATTTAAATGTCATGTACATTCCTCAAGCGGAGGAACTGGTGGTTTTTATAGCGGCATTTGTTGGTGCCTGTATTGGTTTTCTTTGGTATAATTCCTATCCTGCTCAGGTGTTCATGGGCGATACTGGGAGCTTAGCCCTCGGAGGAATTATTGCCGTGTTCGCGATTTCTGTGCGCAAGGAGCTTTTAATCCCAGTGCTATGTGGCGTGTTTCTTATTGAGAATTTATCGGTTATTCTTCAGGTGGGGTATTTTAAACTGACCAAACGAAGGTTTGGTGAAGGACGGCGCATCTTTCTAATGGCACCATTACATCATCATTTTCAGAAGAAAGGCATCCATGAAGCAAAAATCGTTTCACGATTTTGGATTGTGGGAATTTTACTCGCAGTAATCACCATCATCACATTAAAGTTGCGTTAATTGAAGCTCGACGGGAAACATATCGTAGTGTTAGGTGCTGCCGAAAGTGGCATCGGTGCGGCTATCCTGGCGAAAGTTAAAGGACTTCAGGTCTTTGTGTCTGACGCAGGCGAAATTAACGCGTCCGCAAAAGCTGAATTGCATAAGTATACCATCGATTTTGAGGAACATGGGCATACACGAGATCGAATTCTCCATGCCGACCTTGTGGTAAAATCTCCCGGAATTCCAGAAACCGCTGGCATCATGCAAGACATTCGAGCCAAAGAGATTACCGTGGTCTCTGAAATTGAATTCGCTAAACCGTTCTCCAAGGGAAAAGCCATTTGTATTACAGGAAGCAATGGTAAAACTACCACCACCTTGTGGATTTACCACATCTTGAAAAAGGCTGGATTTGATGTTGGCCTGGCCGGTAATGTGGGCTACAGTTATGCGAAGCAAGTCGCGCTGGAAGACCGAGATTGGTATGTGTTGGAGTTAAGCTCATTCCAATTAGATGATATGCATGCGTTTAAGGCGGATATCGCAGTGCTTACCAACATCACCCCAGATCATTTGGATCGATATGCCTACAAGATGGAGAATTATGTGGCTTCTAAATTCCGGATACTCCAACAGATGACCGCGGCAGATTTCTTCATTTACAATGCAGATGATCCGAACATTACGCAATGGATAAACACGCATCAGATTGCACCGCGCTTGGTGCCGTTTTCTGCAACAAAACCCAATGAATTTGGGGGGTATTTAACAACTGAACAACTAATTATAAACATAAAAACAACAACAACTATGTCAATTCATGAACTCGCCCTAAAGGGCAAACACAATGCACAAAATGCATTAGCCGCGGGAATCGCCTCCCGTCTCTTGGATATTCGAGCGGATTTAGTGCGCGAAAGTCTAATGGATTTCGAAAATGTGGAACACCGTTTGGAATTTGTTGCCAAGGTTAATGGCGTAGAATTCATAAACGATTCTAAAGCTACGAACATCAATGCCGCATGGTACGCCCTTGAAAGCATGGAGCGTCCAACCGTATGGATCGTTGGAGGGGTGGATAAAGGAAATGATTATTCGGAATTGGAATCCTTGGTGAAGGCAAAAGTAAAAGCAATTGTCTGTCTTGGGGTTGATAATGAAAAAATCAAGGAAGCCTTTGCCGATCATGTCGAGCAGATTGTAGAAACCCAATCGGCAAAAGAGGCCGTGAATGCCGCCTATCATCTGGCAAAGAATGAGGAGATTGTTTTGTTGTCTCCTGCCTGTGCGAGCTTTGACTTGTTCAAAAACTATGAAGACCGAGGGAATCAGTTTAAAAAAGCGGTTCGAGGACTTTAACATGGAGAAGAAGATAACTGATCTCCATTCAACGCTGAAGGAAAACCGTCGCCAGACCTTGGCCAGGGCAGCGCTTACAAGCATCCAACCCCGTGGTAAATACCATGGATACGATGTCTTTACGTGGCTTGACGCTCCGGTATCGCACCTATTTTCTACGTTTGAGTCGATGCCTTTTCCCATTCATTGGATTTGTACGCTGGATTATTTTAATGTTGTTGTTGATTCAGCGTATGCCCAATTTCCAAATGTAAAAGGCGTGTATTTACTCAATGATATGGAGTCATCTCAGGTCATTAATGCCGACTGTCAAGGGGTTGATTCTGTTTCCTCAGCCCTTAGCCAACCCGAATTAATCGGCGGCAAAGGAATTATTATGTTAACTGGTTGCGGCGCACAAGGGTTGGATGCCATCAATGAAATGGCGTTCATTTTAAAAACAATTCACGGGATATGAAGGATTTATTTGTCAAATACCTAAAAGGCGATATGGTTATTTGGGTGATTACCCTATTGCTGCTCGCTTTGTCTATTGTAACCGTGTATAGTTTTGTCCCTATTCTAGTTAAAATGGAAGGAGGCACCCCGTTTCGTTATCTTTTTAAACACCTGATTTATATCGTTTTAGGTTTTTCTAGCATTTATACCATTCACCGCATCGACCCGAAGTACATCAGCCAAATCACCAAGTTTAGTTACTTTTTTGCGATTGCGTTGCTGATATTTACCTTCCTTTTCGGTAAGGAAATTAACGGTGCTGGAAGGTGGGTTCAAATCCCCGTCATAGGATTAACGTTTCAGTCTTCAGATTTTGCGAAACTGGCCTTGTTTCTATACCTGTCTAAGTTACTAGTACGTAAAAAAGATAAATTAAATGATTGGAAGGAAGGGATTTTCCCTCTAATGGCCCCCATCGTAATCATTTGCGGCCTTATTTTCAAAGACAACTTATCCACTGCGTTATTGCTTTTCATGCTATCTATGGCGGTGTTGTTTATCGGACAAGTACCGTTTTCAAAACTAGCAACAATGGGAATGGTTGGGATTGGCTTGTTGGTGCTTATCATTGGTGTGCACTCCGCATTACCAAGTTTAAACATTCTTCCCAGGTATGAAACGTGGAAAAATAGGCTTACGAATACCATTACTACGGATCAAAATGTACTTGAAAACGCGCAGGCTTTGGATGCGAGAAGGGCCATTCATACAGGGTCTTGGTTTGGCACTGGTGTGGGCGATGGGAAGTTAAAAGAGTATATTCCAGAAGCGTATGCCGATTTCTATTACGCGAGCTTTGTTGAAGAATTCGGTGCCGTTTCCGCGATACTGTTAACCTTTCTGTATTTAGTACTTCTGTACCGGATTATTCGCATCGCCTTAAAATCGGATAACCTCTTTGAAACCTACGTTTCCATGGCTATCGGATTGCATTTACTTGCTCAAGCCAGCATTAATATGTTGGTGTGTACTGGGGTATTTCCAGTTACTGGTCAAAATATGCCCTTTTTAGCAATGGGAGGGTCCGCCTTGATTATGGCCTGTGTTTCTATAGGAATTATTCAATCTTTTGCCGTCAAACAACAATTAAATAAACCTACAAGCGAAGTAGAATAAAGCATATGAAAAGAGTCATTATTTCTGGCGGTGGAACAGGGGGACATATTTATCCCGCCCTTGCCATTGCGGATGCCCTCAAGGTGCAGCATCCCGGGATTGACATTCTTTTTGTTGGTGCCCATGGAAAAATGGAAATGGAAAAAGTTCCCCAAGCAGGTTACGCCATCAAAGGCTTGCATATTGCAGGGTTCAATCGGAAGCAATTGCTGAAGAACGTGTTTCTTCCGTTCAAGGTGTTACGCAGTTTGTTTGCTGCGCGTTCCATCCTTAATACGTTTAAACCAGAATTGGTTATTGGAGTTGGGGGCTATGCGAGTGGTCCTACGCTTCAAGTGGCAAATTGGCTAAAGATTCCTACCTTAATTCAGGAGCAGAATTCGTTTCCAGGAAAAACAAACTTGCTTTTAGCTAAAAAAGCCAAAGCGATTTGTGTTGCGTATCCTCAAATGGAACGTTTTTTTCCACAAGAGGTAATTCACCTGACTGGGAATCCAGTGCGACAAGACCTCATACATGGAGCGCCAAACAAGCAAGAGGCTTATGCCTTTTATTCGTTAAACCCCTCCTTGAAAACGGTATTCATTATGGGCGGGTCCTTGGGTGCAAAGTCCATTAATGCAGCGGTCGTTAAGGAGTTGGAACATTTAAAACACGCGAACATTCAGGTGTTATGGCAATGTGGGAAAGGATATTATGAGCAGCTTAAGGAATTATCTTTGTCACCTAATATTCACTTGCTGCCCTTTATTGAACGGATGGATTACGCCTATGCTGTGGCGGATATTATTGTTTCCCGCGCTGGGGCTACGTCAATCTCTGAACTAACACTTGTGGGAAAACCTTGTGTCTTGGTTCCTTCTCCGAATGTCACGGAAGACCACCAAACAAAAAATGCCATGGCATTATCCTCGATAAATGCTGCAATCTTAGTGCCTGATGCACAGGTTTTGGATAAGCTCTGGCCAACAGTTTATGCAACACTTGACGATTCAAATTCAAGGGCCTTGCTTGCTCAACACATTAAAACATTAGCCTTGCCTCATGCCACGGAACATATTGTATCTATTTGTAATAAGCTGATATGCCATGAACCATAAAGACCAGGTGATTTTTTTTGTTGGAATTGGGGGCATTGGAATGTCTGCTTTAGCTAGATATTATCTATCTAAGGGGAATACCGTTTATGGCTATGATAAAACGCGAAGTGAGTTAACCGATGCCTTATCCAGCGAAGGTGCGGTTATTACCTATGAAGATTCATGGCAAGCCTTTAGTCTGATTAATGCGCAGTCTACCCTCGTGATTTATACGCCCGCAATTAGCGAAGACAATCAGTGGTTAAGCAATTTTAAAAAGCAGGGATTTAAGATGCTCAAACGGGCTCAGGCCCTTGGTGAAATTACCCGAAACTCTCAAGGGCTTTGTGTTGCTGGAACCCATGGGAAATCTACCACGTCCGCCATGTTGGCATTTTTACTGCATAACACCTCGCTCGGGTGTAATGCGTTTTTAGGGGCCATTGCAACAAATTTTAGAAATAATGTATTGGTTAATCCCAAAGCTGCCTACACCGTAATAGAGGCAGACGAATACGATCGATCTTTTTTGAATTTATCTCCCTACGCCTCTATCATTACCAACATCGACCCAGACCACTTAGATATTTATGAGTCTGAGGATAAATTTAAGGAGGGCTTTCGTCAATATGCCCTAAAAATTGACCCAAATGGGGTGTTGATTTTAAAGGAAGGCCTTCAGGTAAATGCTTTATGCAAGAAGAAAACATACGCGCTAAATTCGGATACCGCAGATTATACAGCGCGGAATTTGCGTGAAACTATGAATGGGGCATGTTTTGATTTTTACACCCCATCAGGCACTTACGAAGACGTTTGCATTGGTATTAATGGGGGACATAATGTAGAAAACGCAATCGCCGCCTTGGCACTTTGTGATTACATCGGAGCATCGATGGATAGTGTGGTGGGTGCCTTCCAACATTTCAAAGGAATCAAACGGAGGTTTGAAAAAATATATACGGGCAACAACATCCAGTTTATTGATGATTACGCCCATCATCCAACGGAAATTAATCGCTTGATTTCATCGGTTCGATTGATGTTCCCGAACACCCCTGTTACCGGTATTTTTCAACCCCACCTATTCTCGCGGACGCGCGATTTCGGAGATGCATTTGCACATGAATTGGCTCAGTTGGATACCGTTATTTTACTGCCAATTTATCCGGCAAGGGAATTGCCAATTGAAGGAATTGACTCCCGTTGGTTATTTCAGAAAATTAAAAACCCGAACAAACATTTAATGAATGCTTCCGAATTACTTGCGTTCTTGCGGACTAATTCCCACGGAGTGCTATTAACCATTGGTGCGGGAGATATTGATCGAATGGTTCTTCCGATTAAAGAGTTGCTCACCATTAATGACAGTAACCTATGAAAAAATGGTTAAAAATAAGCCTGCTCAGTATGTTGGCCTTAATAGTTTTGGTGCTTTGGGTCCTTGGCAGAAATATGGAACAGCAACGTCCTATGAATACGCCCAAATTGTTGGTGCATGTAGACGGCGCGGATGCCTTGTTGAATGAAACAGAACTCTACAACAGAATTCTAAATGAACATTGGTTTGTCCCTAATCAACAAAGCGAATCACTGGATGTGCGAAAAATCGAACACGAAATTCGTCAAATGGAGGAGGTGAACAAGGTGCGGGTTTTTAAAATGTTGGGGGGGAATTGGAAAATAGAGGTTTGGTTAAGAAAACCGATCGCCCGAATTTTCGCAAAAAACGGAAAATCTTACTACCTCGATTCTGATGGGGTTACGATAACAAAATCTCAGTTGCACACGGCAAACCTCCTACTGTTCTCGGGTGAAATCAACGAACCTTTATTTCGTCAGGATGCAATTAAAATTATTAACAACGATTCATTGAAAAATATTCGAAAACTAGATGAAATCTATCGTATTTCAAATTATGTTTGTAACGATCCGATGTTGCGCGCCCTGATAGGTCAAGTTTATTTGGAACGAGGAGGAGAATTTGTGTTGACACCGTTGGTAGGGGACTTTAAAATTAGATTTGGGACAGCCTATTCAGAAGAGCAAGTGAAAGACAAATTTACTCGACTCAAGATTTTTTACAAAGAAGGCTTGCCATACGAGGGCTGGGATAAATATTCGGAAATTAATTTAATGTATGATGGACAAATCGTTTGCCGAAACAGGAACAAAGTTGAATAATAAAGGGCCCAAAGTAGTGGTTGGATTGGATATTGGCACCACTAAAATTGCATGTTTTGTTGGTATAAAAAACGAACACGAGAAGATAGAAATCATCTCCATGGGGAAAAGTGAATCCCTTGGTGTCATGCGTGGTGTAGTTTCTAATATCGAGAAGACGGTACAATCCATAACACAAGCCGTTTCATTGGCCCAAGAACGGGTCTCTGGGAATTTAAAAATTAATAATGTGTACGTTGGTATTGCAGGTCAACACATTAAGAGCATTCAAACACGAGGCATTCACACGCGTAAAAATATTCTTGGCGAAATATCGGAAAAGGACATTGATGCCCTAATTGATGACATGTATGCCATGGTAATGACCCCAGGTGAGGAAATTATTACCGTATTACCCCAAGAGTATATTGTAGATAATGAACAAGGCATTAAAGATCCAGTAGGAATGACCGGAGTTCGTTTGGAAGCCAATTTTCACATTATCACAGGGCATGTTTCAAACGTAACGAACATTAGAACCTGTGTGGAGCGTTCAGAATTAAGCATTAGTGCAATCGAACTTGAACCCATCGCCTCCGCAGATGCGGTATTAGGAGATGAAGAGAAAGAAGCGGGAGTAGTGTTGGTGGATATCGGTGGAGGCACAACGGATGTAGCGATTTTCTACGATGGTTTAATTCGGCATACCGCGGTAATACCGTTTGGAGGAAATGTGATTACTGAAGACATTCGCATGGGATGCAGAATCATGCAAAAGCAAGCAGAACGATTGAAAGTTCGATTTGGCAGCGCACTGGTTAGTGAAAGTAAAGATCACGAAGTGGTCTGTATTCCTGGCTTAAAAGGAAGAGATGCAAAAGAGATTCGCTTATCCACCCTCGCAGGAATTATCCAAGCTAGAATGGAAGAAATCATCGAGTTGGTTCGTGTTGAAATCCGTAATTCAGGGTTTGAAAAGAAAATTATTGGCGGAATTGTTGTAACCGGCGGAGGATCACAATTGAAACATTTACCACAATTGTTTGAATATATTACTGGGCTTGACACACGGATCGGTTATCCCACCGAGCACCTGGCGAATACCAATCAAATTGAGAACATCTCAAGTCCGATCTATGCAACAGGTATCGGATTGGTGTTAAAAGGTTTTGAACGTGAAGAGCGTGGAGATGCCACCGATGTAACTTCCAATGAAAGCGATATCCGAGGTCATGCCGACCCGCGAAAAAAAGGAGCCTTCTTTTCAAAGGTTCTTTCGAGAGAAAATCTGAAAAAATTAGAGAACTTCTTCATGAAAGATGAAGATTAATAACCAGTTAAATAAAGTAAAATGAACGAAATTTTTGACATCCCTAGAGATATGAATTCAATAATTAAAGTAATCGGCGTTGGCGGAGGAGGAAGTAATGCAGTGAATTTCATGTTTAATCAAGGCATTAAAGGAGTTGACTTTGTCGTATGCAATACCGATCGTCAAGCCTTGGACATCTCTCCCGTCCCTTATAAAATTCAACTAGGAAAAACACTCACCGAAGGTCGTGGCGCAGGGATGTTACCGGAAGTGGGTATGAATGCCGCTTTTGAAAACATCGAAGATTTGCGCGAGATTTTATCCAAAAACACCAAAATGGTGTTTGTTACTGCCGGAATGGGCGGTGGAACAGGTACCGGAGCAGCGCCAGTAATCGCACAAGTTGCCAAAGAATTGGGAATCTTAACCGTTGGAATTGTCACGCTACCTTTTGATTTTGAAGGGAAAAAACGTAGGTTGCAAGCGGATGAAGGCTTAGAACGTTTGCGTCAGAATGTGGATACCTTGTTGGTGATTAATAATGAGAAATTACGAACCATCGGAAAAAGCTTAACGCTTTCAGAAGCCTTTCAAAAAGCAGATAATATTCTTACCGTCGCTGCGAAAGGAATCGCAGAGGTCATTGCCGATACCGGTGTCATTAACGTAGATTTTAATGACGTGAATACCGTGTTGAGAAACAGTGGTAGAGCTTTGATGGGAAGTGCTGTTGCTAGCGGTGAAGGAAGAGACATCGAAGCGGTTAAAGCGGCCATGAACTCTCCACTGCTTAATGATCATGACATTCATGGGGCGAAATACGTACTTCTGAACATCACATACGGCGACAAAGAAGTCTTAATGGATGAAATCATGAATATTACAGACTTTATCCAAGGCGCAGCCGGTGAAAGTGCAGAAGTTATTTGGGGACATGGGCATGATTCATTGCTAGGCGATAACTTATCCATTACCTTGGTGGCTACGGGGTTTTCTTCCCCTGAAGAGCCAAACTATGTGCTCCCAGAACGCAAGGTTATGGACTTAGACGAAGAGCAGAAAAAGGAAATTACCGTTCCGATGTCTTCTCCATTTGAGTCAAATTCCATGACAGAAACCTTAAACAAAGACCCTTATCTTAAGCCTGTTGAAGATTCAGAACCAGTTCAAGCCACCCTTACGGAGGAAGTAACCGAACCTACAAGCCCAGAAGTAAGTGCCGTAAACAATGAGGTGAAATTTGATTTATTTGAAGATGAATCGCCAGAAGATACGAATACCTTGACTCCTTCCTTGGAATGGGAAGTGCAACCTACGGTTCAACCAACGTTTGATTTTTCTTCCGAACCAATGGCTCCGGTTACTCCCGTTCATGAACCTGTAAATACCGTTGAACCCGGAGTGATTCGTCACCAATTGGACGAGGATACCGAAGAGGCACCAAAAAATTACCGCATTCAATCTACCGTATTGCCCGAGGAAATCGCGAGAAGAAATGAAGAACGTGTTTCTAAAATTCAAGAAATAACTTCCCGAATTCAAAATGCCGAAAGCATTGCTGAATATGAGTCTCAACCCGCATACTTACGTCGTAATATTGAAATTAATTCCGAAAAACCGTCACAAGAAAATAACATCAGCCGCTTCGGATTGTCTGGTAGTGGAAATGGGGATTCAGGCTTGAGAAATAATAGCTATTTACACGATAACGTAGATTAATATGAGCATTGCCGCAACTATAAATGACCACATCAAACAAGCGATGTTGGCTAAAGATAAAGATCGTTTAGCCGCCTTGAGAGATGTAAAATCTAAAATTTTATTGGAAGCAACCTCTGGGAGCGGGTCAGAAGTAAGCGATGAAGTAGCCATGAAAATTTGTTTGAAATTATACAAACAACGTATGGAAACTTATGAATTATACATGGCTCAAGATCGAGAAGATCTAGCGAGCGATGAGATGATTCAAGCCAAAGTCATTGAAGAGTTTTTGCCTAAACAATTATCCGAGGAGGAAATAAACGCTGAGATTAAAGCAGCAATTGCCACCTTAGGAGTTACTGGTCCGCAAGACATGGGTAAATTGATGGGACACCTTTCCGCTAAATTATCTGGGAAAGCAGACGGTAAGCTGATCGCGTCTTTAGTGAAAGCTGCACTGAGCTAAACTTGTTTTTTCTTATCGATTCTTTTACCTTTGATACATGAAGGAATTCCCCGCATTCGCTGCTGAATTAGCTGATTGTATTCGCGTGTTGCACCATCAAGGGCACAGTCCAGCTACCTCAACAAATTACTCCTTTAAAGATGATGCAGATCGACTTTGGGTGTCACGCTCTGGTATTGATAAATCGTCGTGTTTAGATACTGATTTTATTACCATTGATGCTCAAGGTAAGACATTGACGCCGTTTGAACACATGACACCTTCTGCTGAAACTGGTATTCATTGCGCCATATATGAAATGTTTCCAACTACGAAGGTAATTCTGCATAGCCATGATTTATATCCAGTCTTGTTTGCACACCATAAAAATACCTTACATTTTGAAGGCTTTGAACTTCAAAAAGGGTTTCCAGCGGTTACAACGCATCATGGCGCGATACAGATTCCGGTATTCCCAAATAGCCAAGATATGAATGATATCAAAAGCTACATGGAGTCACGTAAAGAGGAACTGAAATATCAAGTCTTTATGATCGAAAAGCATGGGTTCTATACCTGGGGAACAAGTTTATTTGAGGCAAAACGAATTCTAGAGTCTTTTAGCTACCTGTGTAAGGCATCCTGGTATTTAACGAAATAATTATGGCTATTTTATCCATTCCTGACCAAAATCACGTCATTGAAGATCCGAAAGCAATAGGCGTATTTCTTGCGTCGCACGGAGTATTTTTTGATCAGTGGACCTGTAATGTTGTATTTGAAGATACCGCGTCGCAAGAAGAGATCTTATCAGCCTATGCCCAGGATTTAACTCCTTTTATGGATCGAGGAGGTTATTTGACCGCCGATGTCATTTCTATTAATTCCTTGACTGAGAATTATGAAGCCATTCGGACAAAGTTTCTAGCAGAGCATACGCACAGTGAGGATGAAATTCGATTTTTCGTGGATGGACAAGGTTTCTTTTGGTTTAATCTAGAGGGAGCCCCCGTATTCAATGTGCTCTGCCAGAAAGGTGATTTAATCAGCGTACCCGCAGGGACTAAACATTGGTTTGATGCTGGCGTAGATAATCCCTTTGTGAAGGCTATTCGGATCTTTATCGATCAAAGCGGTTGGACTCCTGAATACACCGGTTCAGGCATTGAAAAAAAGTACGAATAATGAAGATATTAGACGGAATTCAATGGATTCTTACAGATATTGAAGGTACAACCACCGAGGTCTCTTTCGTTTATGATATCCTTTTCCCGTACTTCAGAGCGCACATGGATCAATGGAAGACCGTTGATTCCGCTCCAATGAATGATGTACTTGAACAAACGCGCCTGTTAGTTCTTGAGGAACAATCTATTAATTTAACAAGCAATGAAGCGCTTTTTGAGCAATTGCGGCAATGGTCGATTGAAGACCGTAAAGTAACTCCCTTAAAAACCTTTCAAGGCATGGTATGGGAACAAGGTTTTAAGTCTGGCGCCATTAAAGGGCATATATATCCTGACGTTAAGCCTGCACTCGAACGCTGGACGGCTATGGGCATCAAGCTCGCCATTTTTTCAAGTGGCTCCATCGCTGCGCAAAAACAACTCTTTGGTTTTTCAACGGAAGGAAATCTCACACCGTATTTTTCCGCTTACTTTGACACCACTACCGGAATGAAGCGGGATGAGCAGACGTATCAATTAATCGCACAACAGTTGCAAGCATCAGCAAACAGCGTGTTGTTTTTGTCTGATATATCCCAAGAACTTGAGGCCGCAAATGCCGCAGGCATACGGACGCTTCAACTCGTGCGGCCGGGTACCCAAGCGAATTGGTCTTGGTGCGTTGCCGACTTTAGCGAGATCCAATAAAAAAGCCCCGCATTCGCGAGGCTTAACTTAATTCGTTTACTGATTTCTAGTGCTGAATAACTACTTTACGTGCAACACCATTATTTAATGATGCAAAGTAGATTCCTGAATCTAAAGCACGTGTGTCTATTCCTTGAATTCCGTTATGGATTGTTCCAGTATAAACGGTACTCCCCGTAACAGAAACTATTGAAATAGTTCCTTGTGCTCCTTCTTCCAAGGTGATGTAAAGTTCTTCGTTCGCTGGGTTCGGTTTAATACTAAACGCCACTTCATTAGCAGCTTGAATGCCAACCGCCTGGTCAAAATTCATACGAACCATAACCTGAGAAGACGTATAGTACCAAGTTTGGTCGGTATAATCTAAATAGTAAACCGTTTGAGCGGGTGCGCCACCTGCAGAAGCCACAACTAAGTCATTGGACGCCCCACCATCGCCGTAAGTGCCCATCATGGCTAAGTAACTTTCACCGGCAGTTAAGGATTGGGGTGTTTGTAAGGCAAAGGTTCGTTTTTGGCCCAAATCAGCAGCCGTGATAACATAGGGTAGGGATTCATCAACGAAGTCAAAATCTCCTGTAGTTGGATTTACATAGTATAATTTAGCGAAAATCTCTGCACCTTCAGCGGCGGTTGTATTGATTACACCATCAATTCCATATAAGGTTGCTGTGTTGAATATGTCAAATACCGGACCTACTTCAAATCCTTGTCCTTCGTTATAAATCCCTCCCATTATAACATCCTTGTCTCGTGCGTATATATAGTCATTCACTTCAATGTTAATATTCGATTGTGTGTTATTCGTTAAATCCAATTCAGTCTGACTAGATCCAACTCCAAAAGATACGGTATGCGTCGCATTCGCTGCTGCTGGGGTAAAGGTTGTTGTGCACCAAAGGGTATCTTGTGTTGCTGCAGCGATTGCTGTAGGAGCGGATTGACCTGAATACAAGGCGTTAATGTTCGCGGTATAGATGGCATCTGCAATATTCTGCACGCCAATATTTTGAACAATTCCACCCAAATTTATGGGTGCAATTTGGTTATTTGGCACTTGATAATAGGCTAGTCTGGCACCAAACGGCCCATCCGTTCCCCACTGTAAACTTTGAAGTTTTAAATCGTATTGATCGGTTTCAACCAATTTAATGTCGTCAATCGCCCAATACCAACCCCAATTTCCCTGATAATTCAATTGTATCATTACACTGTCATTGCCTCCAGCTACTGCGGAAACATTTAATGACGTAATTTCAGGATTCGCTGAATTCTGTGCCGTTGGCTCCGTACCATCAGTGACAACAAAATCAGTCCATGTGGTTCCGCCGTTATTACTTACACGAACAATCCGCGTGTCCAGGTATGTTCTGTATGAGTTTTCAAATACTAAACTTACATTAATGTAGGCACTGCAATCAATCATTCCGGTATAGGTCATATTCGCATTTTGAGATCCATTCTGTCCTTGTGCATCCGAATTAATGAACGCGAAACCATTATTTACGGTAGTGAATAATGCAGGACTTAACGCAGTTACAGGGATTGTATCGGCAGCTGAGGTAATAACCCAATCCAGAAATGGCGCTGAGGTATTATCATAAGTCCATTCTGCGTTATTGGAAAAATCGTTCGACCAAATGGTTATCCCTTTTGGCTGTTGTTTACTGGATTTTTTTGCAAGGGTTTCAAATTCGGCATACTTGTTTTTCTTTCCAAGTTCTGATGCATACTTTTGTGCGCTTATAGTACCAGTCGCAAGAGCCACAGTAAATAAAAAGTAGATTTTTTTCATATGGGTTTTGATTTATTTAAAGATAAAAAAAAAGAGGCTCGAAAGCCTCTTTTCAAAATTCACCAATCAGATTAGTTTCTAACCATCAATTTTTTAGATGATGTAGTTCCGTTTGAATAAACGTTAACTAAATACATACCATTTCCAAATGCTGCAGTATTCACTTCTACAGTTGCAGTACCGTTTAATGAGGATACAAGCGTGTTGTATACTTCTTTACCAGTAACATCTACAATTGAAATCGTTGCGTCCGCACCTGCTTTTCCAGATAATGCAATCGTTGCACTTCCAGCAGCTGGGTTAGGAGAAACATTAAAGCTATTCAATAATGAATTCTCATTCACTGAAGCATTTGAGAAGTTCATACGAACCATTGATGTAGCGGTGGTAAAATACCAAGTATTATTGGTTAAATCCAAATAAAATGAAGTTTGTGCTTCGGATTGCCCGCATGTACCAACGATTAAGTCATCTGTTGTTCCACCATCACCGTTTGAACCAGCAACTACTAAATAAGGCTCACCTGCATTCAATGTGAATGCACCACCTTGTAGCGGTAAAGTCAATAATGCATCCACATCGTTTGCTCCAAGGGTATATGGTGCCGATTCGTCAACGAACACGAAATAACCCGTTTGAGCATCGATGGAGTATAATTTAACATACATTTCTGCACCTACGTTAGCCCCTGGGTGAATATAAACATCGATTGCACTAATTTCTTCCGTAGCGTAGATATCGAAAATATTACCTACTTCAAACCCAAATCCTTGGTTGTAAGAACCACTTGCGATATCATCGATATCACGAGCATAAACGTTTGGATTAACTACGATGGTTGCAGCACCTGCAATGTTGTTGTCTGCTGGATTTGAATCCGTACTATCGATCTGTACTCCTGCGTTCACTGTAATGGTTGCGTTAGCTGCTGCAGGTGTAAAGGAAGTAGTGCAATTTGCTGTATCCGATGAGAAGGCAGGAATTTGGGTAGGCGCAGAAGAACCTACAAAAGCACCCGCTTGCACTCCAAAGGTTGCATTTTGGTTTAACAAACCGTTGTTAGCGATAACTCCTGAGAAATCAATCACGGTAACTTGAGCCGTTGGGATTTGGTAGTAAGGCAAACGAGCACCCCATGCACCAGTAGAACCCCAATATAATCCGCTTAACGCTACGTCATGATCGTCTGGTGTAGTGATTTTCACGTCGTCAATTGCCCAAAACCAATCGAAGTTACCTGTGTATTTAAAGCCAATACGAACGCTATCTTGACCTCCGATTTCGTTAGAAAGATTCACTTGATAATCAGCAGGGTTTGTGGTGTTTGTATTCGTTGCCATGCTTCCGTTTACTTCAACTTCGTTCCATGTAGCACCACCGTCCGTAGACCAGAGTACATAGGTAGTTTCAGTATAACGACGATGAGATTGTTCGAATTTCAATAATACATTTGCCTCTGCGGTTAAATTAATGTTTTGATTAAAAACAATAGATGCATTTTGAGTAGCATTTCCACCTGCTACATCAGAGTTGATAAATGCAAATCCGTTCGCTGCTGTGGTATGACCTGCTGGTGCAAGCGCTGCTACTGGAATTCCTGCAACATTGGTTGTTATGGTCCAATCTCCAGCAGTATGCCCTGGTGTACCTTGCGGATTATTCGACGTTGTCCATTGTGCTGGATTAGAGAAATCATTTTGCCAAATGGTGATTCCTTTCTCTGGGGCAACCACACCTGGTTTCGCTTTTAATTCAAGCGGTGCAAATTTTTTGGTATTTAATGGCTTTGCTGTGTTTTTTTGAGCTACCCCAACAAAACCAAACGCCACAACGCCAAAAAAGCTTAAGTAAACTTTTTTCATGTTAATATAATTTTAAATTAATTTGAACCTCAAAAATAAAGTTTTTTACGAAAAAATAAAAATAAAAAGAAATTAGTTTTAGTAGGACCGTTTGGTAATGAATTCCGCCAACGTAAATAACGGTTGTTTAGGTTGGGGGCACTCCACACGTGCTAAATAATTCATGGCACGTTCTTGATATTCTTGCTGTTTTTTTGTACAATATTCCAGCACTCCAGATGCTTCATAAAGACCTTTAATCCCCCTTATTTTATCTTCATCAGAAGCGGCGCTTAGGCGCAAAAATTCTGCTTTATTTGCGTCAGATGCTGTAGATTGGAAGGTGGTGTACAACATGGTTTTTTTATCACACAAAATATCTCCTCCGATTTGTTTGCCAACCTTAGCAGAATCGCCAAAGGCATCTAAAACATCATCTTGAATTTGAAAAGCGATGCCAAGTTGTTCTCCAAAACGGTACAACCCGTTGATGCTAGATTCGTTTGCTCCTCCAATAATTCCCCCAAACGCACATGCACATCCTAGGAGCACAGACGTTTTAAGGCGGATCATTTCAATATAATCAGCTTCTGTAACTGAATCTATTCGTTCAAAATCCATATCCATTTGCTGTCCGATACAAACTTCAATAGCCGTTTGATTAAGCATATTGCTCAGCGCTTTGAACGTATTCGGGGTGTAGGTTGCTAGTGCCTGAAAGGCATGGATCATCAGTACATCACCCGATAGTATGGCAATGTTAGCATTCCATTTTTCATGTACCGTAGTCAACCCTCTCCGCAAAGGTGATTTATCCATGATATCATCGTGAATCAGGGTGAAATTATGAAACAACTCCAGGGCAGATGCTCCTGCTAATGATTCATTTAATGGGATGTCATATAATTCCGCACTTAATACGGTAAATAATGGCCGAATTCGCTTTCCACCAATGGCAATGAAATACCGAAGTGGGTCGTATAAATTTTTTGGTTCTGCGGGAAATTGCCACTGGGATAAGTGCTGCTCAATCGCGGCAATGCGTTCAGAATATTCAATCATTTTCGCTTAATCAGGTTTAGCAAGTAAGTTCCATAACCACTTTTAACAAGTGGCTCAGCGATTTGTTTGAGTTGTTTTTTGTCTATGAATCCATTTCGATAAGCGATTTCTTCAATGCATCCAATTTTCAGTCCTTGGCGTTCTTCGATCACTTGCACAAATTGCCCCGCTTGCATGAGCGAACTAAAGGTGCCGGTATCTAGCCAGGCTGTTCCACGATCTAAAATTGCTACTTTGAGCTTCCCTTGTTTTAAATACGCGGCATTCACATCCGTGATTTCATATTCCCCACGCTCGGAAGGCAAGAGGTTTTTCGCAATCTCTACTACGGAGTTATCATAAAAATATAATCCGGGTACCGCGAAATTAGATTTTGGGTTTTTAGGTTTTTCTTCAATGGAAACCGCCTTGTTTTCTTCGTCAAATGCTACTACGCCATACCGTTCTGGATCGCTCACATGATACGCGAATACAATACCTCCCTTTGGATTCACATTCCCGCTTAACAATGAATCAAGTCCTTGACCATAAAAAATATTATCTCCAAGGATTAAGGCGACCTTATTTTTACCAATAAATTTTTCTCCAATCACAAAGGCTTGCGCTAAGCCATTAGGAACCTCTTGCACCGCATATTCAAAACGACAACCTAAGCGGCTTCCGTCACCAAGTAGTTTTTCGAAATGAGGTAAATCATGGGGGGTTGAGATAATTAGTATCTCCCGTATTCCAGCACTCATTAATGTGCTCAGTGGATAATAAATCATCGGTTTATCATACACCGGCATGAGCTGTTTTGATACCGCTAACGTAAGTGGGTGAAGTCGAGTACCAGACCCGCCTGCTAAAATGATTCCTTTCATGCGAAATGACTTTGGTTGCTCAAAGATAGGGAAGTAGGGTGGTCAAACCAAACTATAGCCAACGAAACAGATCGTCGAACATGCGCTTTCCCCATGGCGTATTTCCGTAGTCTTTTTCGAGTTTCTCTCGAAGCTCTCTTAGGGTAAACAGCTTGTTTTTGCCGATTTCTACCGCCAAGGCTTCTTGTTTGGGTGCCATAGAGAAATCCACTTTATCAGCAAAATATATAATTCCTCCATCCTCCGTGGCAATACCAAGTATCGTCCCCGGTAATCCGCAAAATCCTTCTGGGCCTATAGAGGGTAGGATGTTGGGGGCATACCAAGCGTATATGCGTGTCGAATCATTTTTCTCGTAAATAGCCTTACGGCAATTAAATCCACAAATCGTGCGTTTGCCGTCCGTCATTTTCCACGCGCGCACTGGCAAGGAATCTTTAACGTACACGGAGGTTCCAAAGAATTGAAAAACAGTGAGCTGTTTATTCGGATTTAAATATTGAAAGTATTCATTTTTGGATGTCAACCATGCCATGTCATCTGCGGTGGCAGGGGGTAGGTATTTGAAAACGGAGATTGTATCGTTAAATGCTAAACTGAAGCGATCATTTTTTATTTTGTTGTCTTCAGTTACAAAACGCTTCATACGCTGATCAGTAAACCGTTTCTGCAGATTGGTCCTTCGGGTGTAATAAATAGTCCCCTCCGAATAAAACTGCGCATATCCGATGGAATCTATCCAGATGAAAATTCCTAGTAAGAGTATCTTAATGCCATCCTTCAAAATCATCTTCTTTGGTTTTACTTTTATTAAAACGATATGTTAATTTGACTAAAACGTACCGCGTAATCAATTGGGTGTAATTATCGGTAATGATGTTGCCGTTTACTTGTCTTTGTAGATTCAGGTTTTGATTCAATAAGTCATAGGCGTTAATGGAAACTAACAGGTTTTCTGTTTTCAAGAATGACCGTTGGATTTCAGCATTTAATACAAAGATATTTCGATTGAATCCACTGGCGCGCTGCGAGTTAATGGTATATTTTCCGTCGGCAATGAGCTTGAAGTTCCAAGGAAGTGTCCATTTAAATTCAGCGGTATACTCTTGGGTAGAATACGGCATATTTGAAGCAGCATTAAACGTGCTTTTAGGGCTAGAATAAAAATAATTCTGTGACAACTCTACCTCCAATGAATCAAAGTTTAGCTCTAAAGATAAGCCGCCACCGATACTCGGATTGTAAGTGATGTTTTCAATATTGTTGATGTAATTCGTCATTTTGGAATAATTAGCATTGAAATTAGGGCTAAGCTCCAATTTTCGGTTGAACATAGGGAGCCCTACTCCTAAAAATACGTTAGAAAAGATATTTCCATCCACATTCTCCGTTTTAGAAATCGTTCTACCCAAGGCATCAAAATAGGTGTTAGATGCAAAGGCATTGTCGGTTAACGTGGCACTCAACCCACTGTATATATACCTTCCTGATAGGGCCTCCCACCGGTTAAAGTTAAAGTTAAAGCTGTGCACATAATTAGGTTTAAGTGATGAATTACCCACCTTAACACGGTTTGGATTCGCATTGTCTTGAACCGGCTGAACATCATTTAAGGAAGGTTGGTCGGATCGCGTGAAATATTTAAAAACTAAGCGTGTACCCATTCCTGGTTTGTATGTATATGTAAATTTCGGAAGGAGATTGCTGAAGTTTTGAAGAATGCTTGAATCTCCAACTACATTGTAATTATCTAACTGTATAGTTCTAAAACCGATACCGAAATTAAACCAATGTTTTGCAGTTTCATAAATTAACATGGCAGTACCACGATTCTGTAATCGTTGGTTTTCAAATTGATTCGATAGGGAATCTACCAATTGCGTGTATGCACCCGAAAACAAGCTGAAGGTGTTCCGTGTTTGGTATGAAGTTCCCGTTTCAAGGTAATATTCTAACTGTAAACGCCATTTTGCGGCAAGTGGTTCCGTATACGTTACTACAGC
>Ga0247843_1004547_pt1 | contig 20533 bp, 24 predicted proteins | sample LaCruzMarch2017__FD_192420 | JGI IMG/M metagenome (GOLD analysis project Ga0247843, IMG submission 192420) | Freshwater microbial communities from meromictic Lake La Cruz, Castile-La Mancha, Spain - LaCruzMarch2017_8m | ecosystem: Environmental > Aquatic > Freshwater > Lake | place: Spain...
ACATATTTCGTGCTTTGGTATTCCCAGCCGTCTCCGACCCCAAAAAATCGCTTCAGAAATGTGCTCTCCATCCATCAGCATCTACCCTGTTTCCCCTCTGTAAGCACACTTTTTGCGGATGAGCCCACTTTTCCCAACCATGAAAATCAATGATAACTGCGGGGCCTGCGGGGCCTGCAAAGAGGCTTGTCCATCCAACGCAATCCGCCCGGGGGCGATCTACGTGATCGACCCAGACGCCTGCATCGAGTGCGGCGCATGCGAGGCGGCCTGCCCGAACGCCGCTATCGAAAGCTGATGATCGAGGTTCTCAAGGGCCGGGAATCTCAGGTCATCCAAACCGGCGAGGGAGGTGCCGTCGAGCTCGCCTGCGGGAAGGCGAGCCTCGCCGGCTCGGTGAGCCAGCGAGCCTGCGTCTTCTGCGGATCCCGCGTCGTCCTCTACCCGATTGCCGATGCCCTCCACGTTGTGCACGGCCCGATCGGCTGCGCAGCCTACACATGGGACATCCGGGGTGCCCTCTCCAGCGGCCCCCAACTCCACCGCAACAGCTTCTCCACCGACCTGCAGGAAAAGGATGTTATCTTCGGCGGCGAGAAAAAGCTGGAGGCCGCCCTGCTCGAACTCATTGCCCTCTACAAGCCGAACGCCGCGTTCATCTACTCGACCTGCATCGTTGGTCTCATCGGCGATGACGTCGGCGCGATCTGCAAATCGGTCGAGAAGAATGCCGGCATCCCGGTCATCCCGGTCAACTCGGAGGGCTTCAAGGGAACGAAGAAGGACGGCTACAAGGCGGCCTGCGAGGCCGTTTACCGGCTTGTCGGAACCGGCGATATCTCGGCCATCCCTCCCCACAGCATCAACATCCTCGGTGACTTCAACCTCGCCGGCGAAACCTGGATCATCCGCGATTACTACAAGCGGATGGGAATCAGCGTCACCGCCTGCATCACCGGCGACGCCCGCATCGCGGACATCCGCCGCTGCCACGGCGCCAGGCTAAACCTCGTCCAGTGCTCCGGCTCGATGACCCACCTCGCCAAAATGATGGAGCGCGACCACGGAATCCCGTTCAAGCGCGTCTCCTACTTCGGCATCGAGGACATGTCCGCCGCCCTCTACGAGGCCGCCAAATTCTTCTCCGACGACCCGACGATCATGGACCGTGCAAAGGAAATCGTCCGCGGGGAGGTCGCCGCGATTTATCCCGAGATTCAGAAATACCGCGACATTCTTCGCGGCAAGAAGGCGGCGATCTATGTCGGTGGAGCCTTCAAAGCCTTCTCCCTCGTCCGCGCCCTCCGCCTTCTCGACATGGAGACCGCACTCGTCGGATCCCAGACCGGCGACAAGGACGACTACAACGAACTCCAGCAACTCTGCGACCCCGGCACGATTATCGTCGACGATTCCAACCCCCTCGAACTCGCCAAGTTCTGCCTCGAAAAGGACGTGGACCTCTTCATCGGCGGCGTCAAGGAACGCCCGATCGCCTACAAGCTCGGCATCGCGTTCTGCGACCACAACCACGAGCGCAAGGAACCTCTCGCCGGCTACATCGGAATGCTCAACTTCGCCCGCGAAGTCCACCGCTCCGTCGCCAGCCCAGTCTGGAACCTCGTCCCCCGCCGCCTAAATCCGCTCACAAAACTTTGATGCGACCGCATCAAAGTTTTGTAAACTCGGACGAGGCAAGCTTCCCAGCTTTTCGAAGCATGGTCACCCTCTTCTTCCAAGCTGAAGTCCCGGAGTAGTCCTTCGGCAACAACTCTGCTGGGAGCAGTGGGTCTTCCGCCATGCAGGCCTGCCAAAGCGCCTTTTCCTCAGCCCCCCATGCGAGCAATTCCTTCTGGATGTTTCCTTTGGTTCCTTTCGGCAGTTGAGCCAAGTGCTCTCCGTGTGAATGGAACAAGCGGTTGATTTTCGCAAAATCCCATGCCGATTTCACCATATCAGCAGGCTTCTCTCCGCCACAAGTCGTCGCTTCCAGGAAAGTCATCACCCCACAGTCCAGGGACATTGACCGCAGACCGCTGCAAATCTCATCCATGGGATCCGGGCTGACCCAGACGCTGCCCTGCAGGCACCCGAAATGGGCCTGTCGCAACTGCCGCCTCAGTTCTTTTCTCAGGCTTCGCATATTTTCCGGGAGGTCAAATACCACCATCCGCCACTTGCCATCCCATCCGCGGTCCCGGCGTTCCTCAGGGTTCCTCCCGCCGAGGGCTTTCAAGAACCCCTTGTCTGTCAACCGAAAGACGCGTCCTGTATCCGTCTCGCGGGATTCGATCCACTCCTGCGCCTCAAGCGTCTGGATCTGCCGCAAAAAGCCCTTCCTGTAGGACCATTCCTCAAACGATCCGGAAAGGTTCCGCCAGGTCGGTCGGAACATGACGTCGGCAACCCACATAAACTGGTAGAGCAATAGTTCTGTTTTTGGCTTCATCAGATATCCAAACATTACAAAACTTTGATGCGGCCGCATCAAAGTTTTGTTTGGGATTTGGCGACATTTTGGTGGGGCAGGAATTGGGTGGGGATGGCGATCCTACAAATATGTCTGGGGCGGGCGGGCGGTGGGGACTGCGGGGATTGAGGCAATTGGTTGACGGATGGGGAGATGCGTTGGAACGCTATGGATCCAGTGGAGATGGCACGCAAGGTGCGTTTGTGGAGGCATGACCGAAGTCGTCGACAGTGAGGCTGAAGAACCGAAGTTGAAGCACAGCACGGGTACGCGGAATGCGTGCAAGCTGTGCACCCCGCTCGGGGCCTGCCTGGCCTTCCGCGGAATCGAGGGTTCGGTTCCGTTTCTGCACGGCTCGCAAGGATGCTCGACGTATATCCGCCGGTATCTCATCAGCCATTTCCGGGAGCCGATGGATATCGCGTCGTCGAATTTCCATGAGGAGTCGGCCATTTTCGGGGGGGCATCGATTTTCAAGGCGGGGGTAAAGAATGTGGTCCGGCAATACGAACCGACGTTTGTCGGAGTGGCGACGACCTGCCTGGCGGAGACTATCGGCGAGGATATGCCGGGGATGATGCGCGAGTTGCGGGCCGAGTCTCCCGGTCTGCCGCCGATGGTGCAGGTCTCGACAGCCAGTTACCGGGGAACCCACATTGACGGATTTCATGCGGCGGTGCGTGCAACGATTGAGCAGATGGCATATGGCGGCATTCCCACGAGGCGTGTGAATGTGCTGCCCGGGATGCTTTCAGCAGCGGACCTCCGCCACCTCAAGGAAATCCTCGCCGACTGGGGGATCAACCACGTTTTACTGCCGGACTACTCCGACTCGATGGACGGAGGGACATGGTCGGAGTATGAGGCGATCCAGTCCGGAGGAACAAAACTTTCGGCGATTGCGACGATGGGAGGGTGCCGGGCGACGATTGAGTTCGGAAGCGTAATCACTTCCAAGCAGAGCGGAGGGGCATTGCTCGAAGAAAAATTCGGGGTCCCGCTTCATCGGGTGACCATGCCGTGCGGGATGAGGGCAACCGATGAGTTTCTGGCGGTTCTCGAAAACCTGACCGGCCGCAGAATGCCGGAAAAACATGCAGGCGAGCGCGCCAGGCTGCTCGATGCCTACGTGGACGGACACAAATACATCTTCGGGAAACGGGTCATTGTCTATGGAGAGGAGGATTTCGTGATCGGGATGACCGGGTTCCTGCATGAGATCGGGCTGGAGCCGGTTCTCTGTTCGAGCGGGGGACGGAGCGGGCGGTTTGAGTCCGAACTCAGAGCCCATGTGCCGGGGCTCCAGGCGTCCGTCCTGATCAAGGAGGGTTTCGATTTTGCGGAGATCGCGGAGATCGCGCCCGGCCTGGCTCCCGATCTTTTTGTCGGAAGCAGCAAGGGATACAACATTGCCCGGCGGATGGGCGTTCCAATCATCCGCGTGGGATTCCCGATCCACGATCGGATCGGCGGGCAGCGGGTGCTGCACATCGGATACCGCGGAGCGCAGCAGCTCTTCGATCAAATCGTCAATACCATCATGGACCAGAAACAAACCAACTCGGAGGTCGGATATGCCTACCTGTGACACCATCCCGGGGATTCCAACCCCCACATTTGATTCCTCGAAACACCCGTGCTTCAGCAAGGAGGCCCATGGAAAATTCGGGCGCATCCACCTGCCGGTGGCGCCGAGGTGCAATATCCAATGCAATTTCTGCAACCGCAAATACGACTGCATGAACGAGAGCCGGCCCGGGGTGACAAGCACAGTGCTCGCTCCCAGGCAGGCGGTCGACTACCTGGCCAATGTCGTCGGGAAGCGCCCGGAGATTGTGGTGATGGGGATTGCCGGCCCGGGCGATCCTTTCGCAAATTCCGTGGAGACGATGGAGACCCTTCGGCTCACCAGGGACCGGTTTCCGGAGATGATCCTCTGCCTGGCCTCAAACGGCCTGGGAATCGGGCCTCACATCGATGAGCTGGCGACGATGAACGTCAGCCATGTGACAATCACGATGAATGCCGTGGACCCGAAGATCGGGGCAAAAATTTACTCCTGGGTGCGCGACCACAAGACGCCCCTGCGCGGGGAGGCGGCCGCAGAGCTTCTGCTGGAGCGGCAACTCGATGCCGTGAAGCGGATGAAGGCGCACGGCATGATGGTGAAGATCAACACGATCATCATTCCTGGAGTGAACGACGAGCACATACCGGATGTGGCGAAGACCGTCGCAGGACTCGGTGCGGACATCATGAACTGCATGGCGCTGGTTCCAGTGAAAGGGGCGGTCTTTGAGGATCTGCCTGCTCCGGATGGCCTGATGACCTCGCGGGCGCGGCTGATCTCGGGGCAGCATCTCCCGCAGATGACGCATTGCGCGCGCTGCCGCGCCGACGCGGTCGGGCTGATCAACGAGCCGATGACCACCGAGCAGATGGACACGCTCAACCACTATGCGGGCACCGTGCCTTCAGAAGGCTCCCCGCGCCCTTGTGTCGCCGTGGCAACGCTTGAAGGTGCGCTGGTGAATCAGCATCTCGGCGAGGCGGCGCGGTTCGTGATATACGAGAAGAGCGCCGGGACGGAGTCCGGATATAAATTCAAGGAGATCCGGCGCTCGCCCGAGCAGGGCGGAGGAAGCGGTCGCTGGCAGGAGCTGGCGAATCTCCTCAGCGACTGCCGTGCGGTTCTGGTGACGACCGCCGGCCCCTCGCCGACCGCGGTACTCAACAAAAGCGGCCTGAGGGTCGTCGAGATGGAGGGCCTCATCGAGGAAGGGCTCCGTGCGATCTACACAAACCAGCCCGTGCCGCGGGCACTCCAGAGACGGTTTACCGGATGCTCGTCGGGAGCAGGCTGCAAGGGCACCGGAACCGGCTGCGGCTAGTTTTCATTCTTATGAAAAACGAAGTCATCGAATCACTTGAAAGCCAGGCCACCCACGAATTGGCGGCATCGCAGGCATACCTTGCGATGTCCTGCTGGTGCGAAGTCGCCCACTACTCGGGATACGCGGAATTTTTCCGGCAGCAGTCCGCCGAGGAGATCAGCCACGCGAACAAGCTCCTCGGCTTCCTCGTCGAGCGGGACGTGGTTCCCGCGATCGGGGCAATTCCCGCACCGGCTCACGCGTTTGAGAGCATTCTGGCCGTGGCCAAGCTGGCTTGCGATTTGGAGAGGGCGAACACCTCTGGAATCCATGCCTGCTACAAGGCGAGCCTTGTGGCGGAAGATTATCCCACGCAGGTGATGCTCCATTGGTTCATTGCCGAGCAGGTCGAAGAGGAGGCGTGGTCCGACAAGATGCTCGCCAAGACCAAACAGGCATCGTGCGCCGGGGCGCTTACCTACCTGGACCGTCACATTATCAAGGAGCTCGCGGGAAGCGGATCCTGAACACGCATATCAACCACTAAAATCTATGACAAAACCCGAACACCACATATTCGTCTGCGGCAGCTTCCGTCCCACAGGAGCCCAGGGGGTCTGCCACAAGAAGGAATCCTCAGCCATCCTCCAGTATCTCTCCGAGGAGGTGGACGACCGCGGGCTTGCAGCCGTGAAGGTCAGCAGCACCGGCTGCATGAACCTCTGCGATCAGGCACCCGTCGTCGTCGTTTATCCGGAGGGACGCTGGTATAAGTCCGTCACCGAGGAGGTCGCGGACCAGATTCTCGACTCCATCGAGAACGGATCCGCCGTGGACGAGGAGTTTGTGCTCGCGGTTTAGCGGCCATTTCGAATTCCTCATTTCACTTCGCCGCACACCACCAGCCCATGAGACCCTATCTGATCGACACGACGCTTCGTGATGGAGAGCAGGCAGCCGGGGTGGCATTCACCCGCGCGGAGAAAATTGCGATTGCGCGCGCGCTGTCGGATGCCGGTGTTCCCGAGCTTGAGGTGGGAATCCCCGCGATGGGCGCGTCCGAGATCGATGACATCCGCTCCGTTGCAGACGCCATCGGGGGGGATCTCATGGAGACGTGGTGCCGCGCAAGCGCGGAGGACATCCGTGCCGCACGCCGCACCGGAGTCGTCGGCGTTCATCTCTCCTGGCCGGTCTCCGATATCCATCTCACGGCTTGGAGAAAATCCCGCGCGTGGGTGTTTGAATCACTTGCCGGGTTGACCTCCGAAGCCCGTGGGTCATTTGAATATGTCTCGGTCGGGGCGCAGGATGCCTCGCGGGCGGACGCAGGGTTCCTGATCGAGTTCGCTCATGCGGTTCACGAGGCAGGAGCCAGACGCCTCCGTCTTGCCGACACGGTGGGGTTGATGAATCCCTCGCAAGTCATCGGGATGGTCGTTGGGCTCCGGGATGCCGTGCCGGGACTGGATCTGGAATTTCATGCGCACAACGACCTCGGGATGGCGGTTGCGAACACGGTCTGCGCACTTGATGCGGGAGCGCGCTGCGCAAGCGTCACAGTCAACGGGCTCGGGGAACGCGCAGGAAACGCCGCACTGGAAGAAGTCGTCCTTGCATTGAAGATGTCCTTTCACACGGATACGGGAGTGATAAGGCGGGGCCTAGGAGGCCTCTCTGATCTTGTTGCGGCCGCGTCCGGGCGCACACTCGCTCCGGGGAAGCCGGTGACAGGCGGAGCGGCCTTTCTCCATGAAAGCGGGATCCATTGCGCCGGTCTCCTCCGCGACCGGAAGACCTACGAGTTGTTTCCGGCCGGCGATGTGGGCCGGGAGACACCCGCCTTTTTGCTCGGGCGTCATTCGGGACGGGCCTCCTTCCGGGCGGTGACCGGCAGCGATGATCCCGCGCAGCTGGCCGCTCTCAGACAACATTCCCAGAACAAAATAACCACACGCCGGACCATCCAACCATGAGCTTCCATCTTGTCACCGTAAACGAAACCTTCTCCCCCTCGCGCGCCACGAACTTCCGTCCACTCCGTCTCGGCGGACCGTCCGGATTGATCGCGAGATACGTCTCCGAGTCCGGATCCTCAGCGGAAAGCCACTGGAACATCCCGGAGGACATGCTGCTGGAGATGGCCGGCGGCCGCAGCGGATACGACCTCGTATTCTTCCGTCCGACCAAGGAGGTTTCACCCGACGGCTCAATGGAGATCTACCGGCTCGAGAGCCTGCATGGGGTCGCCGCTAGCGATCGGACCGATGTCGTGTGCTTCTTCGCACCGCTCCGGATGCGCGAGGCGGCGTCAGGAGTGTGGGATATCGAAGCCTCGCGCGGGCAGGCACTCTGCGAATCGCTCTCGCTTTCAGGCGGGACATCCGGCGGACGCTGGCTCTGGACCGAATCGCCAATGACCCTTGGTGCAACCGTTGTCGGTGGGGCCGGGTGTTCGGGAGGCTGCTCGGAGGCTCCGGCCAAGGAATGCTGCGGGGATTGCCACTGAGGCGCCTTCTATGATCCAAATGGCGCACGTGCCGATGAAACTTCAACCGATCGGCTGCATCCGAAGTCCGTTTCCCCGCGCAGCGGGGACTCCGATCCAACCGCATTTCGCCGGCGGATCATTCGGCGAAGCAGAAATATTTTCCGACTACACGGACGGCCTGCGGGATCTGGAAGGGTTCGACCGGATCTGGCTGCTATTCTGGTGCCACCGGGCATCGGATGCGAAGCTCAGTGTGATTCCGTATCGCGACACCGTCGAGCGCGGGGTCTTTTCCACACGTGCGCCTGCCCGCCCGAATCCGATCGGACTTTCCTGCGTAAGGCTCACCAGCATCACAGGAAATGTTCTTCACCTCGAGGAACTCGACATCCTCGATGGCTCACCACTCCTCGACATTAAACCCTATGTTCCGGAATACGACGTCTATCCGGTCAAACGGACCGGCTGGATCAGGGACTGCGGGCCGGATGTGATCATTGCCGACGGGCGTTTCGAACACCTCGAGAAATGAAAACCGCAACGAACCATTTTTTGATCCTGCTCAAGTCAGGAGTCGAATTTTTCCCGGGCTGCAACTCTTGGATTCAAGCCTGCTTCTGTTCTTGCATGAAAGCAAAACATCCAGGTGCATGGATTCGGAAAATCATCCTGCTTTCGACCGCGTCTTCCACGATTGTCGCGGTCTCAGGGCAAACTGTCTGGACGGGGATTTCCACCGTAGATGCATTTGTCCGTACGGCGAGTCCGGCCTCAAACTACGGCGCAGCGGGAGCGTTGATGGTTGCCGGGAGCGCGTCCGGAATCGGAGCGTTCGAGTCTCTGGTCAAATTCAACCTCTCCGGAGCGAAGACGCAGTTCGACACCCAATACGGATCGGGCAACTGGACGATTTCCGCGGTTACGCTCCGCCTGGCGGGAAACGTCTCGACCCAGGGCGGGACGTCGTCGAATTTTCCGGCCATCAATGCCGGGAATTTCACCGTCACGTGGACGGCAAACGACACGTGGACCGAGGGGGCCGGAACCCCCGCAGCGCCTGGAGCCAGCGGAGTGTCCTTCAATGATTTGACTTCATTGGGGGGAATCAGCGACTTGTCGCTCGGCACGTTTTCCTTTACGCCGCCCGGCAATAATGTGGCCATCACGTGGACTCTACCCGCAATGCCGTCCTCATTCACGGCAGACCTTGCAGCAGGCGGAGATGTGAGCCTGCTCTTTGCGCCGGGTGATACCACTGTCGCGTATCTTTTCAACTCGCGGAGCTACGGCACCTCAGCCAACCGTCCACTGCTCTCGGTAACAGCGGTTCCCGAACCATCCGCTGCGTCCTTCATCATGGCAGCAGCCGGGCTTTTTGTCTGGATGAAAACGAGAAACCAACTCGTATGAAAAACGCCGGGGGATTCAGTCTGGTTGAGTTGCTTGCGACGGTGGCGGTGACGGGAGTGCTCGCGACCATCGTGACATCGACGGCCGGGAAAGGGTTGGAAAATGCCGACTCTGCAAAATGTGCCGCTCAGCTCCGGCAGTGGGGGATGGCGCTGCAATCCTATGTTCAGGACAACGGAGGCTCCCTGCCCCGGCGTGGACAGGGTGTCCAGCCGGTGTCTCTGGTGAGCAGGGCGGAGGATTGGTTCAACTGCCTATCGCCGTATTTGGAGATGCCTCCCTACAACGATTTGTATCTGGAAGGCAAGGCCCCGAAGCCGGGAGACCGCAGCGTCTTTGTGTGCCCCTCAGCCAAGGTTACGAATACTTTCACGCATTTCATCACCTACGGGATGAATATGTATCTTTCGCGATGGGATCAGGCCGAACCCTGCCGGATTGTCCAGCTGCCAAGCCCCTCGACCCTTGCCTTCATGGCCGACTCGCCCGGAGGATATGCCTCGACGGTTCCATCGTCCGGAAAGTATTCGGTCGCGGCACGCCACGCCGGCTGCGCGAATGTGGTTTTTGTGGACGGTCATGTCGGGACGTTTGCCGGCGGTTACCTCGGCTGCGGAAGCGGGGACAAAACCCAACCCGACGTTCGCTGGAAGACGGAGATCGAAGGGGACACGTGGAAGCCCAATCCCTGATATGATGTTACGACTCGTCGTCCTTCTTTTCCTTGCCGCGGGTATCGGATGCCGGCCCGCCCCCGCTCAAAAACCCGTCCGTGTGGCGGTGATTGGAGGCATGGTGATGAGCGGAATGTGGGAAAAGCTTTCGACACAATTCGAGAAGGACACGGGAGTGAAGATCGAGTTGGCAGTCTGCGGGAACAAGGAGGTCATCGGGCCGGCGTTTCGCGATGGGATTGCGGACGTTCTGACCATGCATTCGAGCGATGTGGCGACCGATCTGGTGGCCTCCGGGTTCGCGAGGAACATGCGGCCGTGGGCACGCAACGAGCTCGTGATCCTGGCTCCACCCGGCGATCCTGCTGACATCGTTGGCTGGACGGATGGAGCGGCCGCGTTGAAGCGCATCGCCGAAACGCAAAGCCGATTTGTGGATGCGAAGGGTGCCGGCAAGCGGATCATTGCGGAGAAGCTCTGGAGTAAGGCGGGGCTCCGGCCGACCGGAGACTGGCTGCTCGCCGACCAGAGCGCGACGCCGCAGGAATTGCTCGCGTTCGCCGAGAAGAACAACGCCTATGTCCTCACGGGCCGGATCCCTGTGCTATTTGGAAAGCTCCCGAAAGGCGGCATGCAAATCGCTGTGGAAGGTGATCCTGATATGCAGAGACCCTATGTCGTGATCGAGGCGGACCCGTCGAGATTTCCGAATACGCGGACCGACAGCGCGCGGCTTCTGAGCGACTACCTGACCGGACCGCAGGGACAGGAGTTTCTTCGCAACGAGGCCCGGTGCCAGCCGGACGGTATTCCACTGTTTTTCCCACTCATCGCATCGCCATGAAAACAACCGTCCTTTTATTTCTCATGTTCGCGGCCGCTCACCTTCACGCGGAACCAGTCGCGATCACGGTTTCGGCAGCATCAAGCCTGAAGGTTCCGCTGGAAGTCTTGCGGGTGGAATTCGAGAAAATGAATCCGGATGTTGCCATTACCTATAACTTTGGATCATCAGGTTCTCTCCAACAGCAGATCGTCAACGGAGCTCCCGTGGATGTCTTTATTTCCGCAGCAGCCAGGCAGATGGACGAACTGGATAGCTGCGGATTGATTGTAACGGAAAGCCGGTTTATTCTCGCGCGCAATACCCTTGTCCTGATCACGCCTGCGGGATCCCCGGAATTGGCCGGATTCGAAGAGCTTTCGTCTGCGGACATCAAAAAGATTGCTGCCGGTGAACCAAGGAGCGTGCCAGCCGGAACGTATGCGATGGATCTTCTAGGGCATCTCGGTCTCATCGACGCGGTGAAAGACAAGCTGGTGTATGCAAAAGACGTCCGTCAGGTTGTCGTTTACGTCGAAACAGGAAATGCCGATGCAGGCATTGTCTACGGGAGCGACGCCGCAGGCTCACAAGCAGTGCGCGTTGTCGCCGAAGCCCCTGAGGGCTCCCACCGGAAAATCGCATATTCGGCAGCCATTGTCCGCGCTTCCACCCAAACTGCCCTGGCAGCTGTCTTTCTGGATTTTTTGAAATCCCCCGCCGCAACGGTTTGTTTCCAATCAGCCGGTTTTGTTACAGCGCCCGCCCAGATATGCCTGGGAGTGGCTTCTGAAAATCGCAGCGATCCATGATGGTTGCAGTTGGAGGAGCATTCCCACGCCGGGCACAAATCCTGCTCAAAGAAAACCTTATGAAACTCAGCGCACGCAATCAGTTCCCTGGAACAATCCTATCCGTGAAGAAAGGTCCGACGAGCACATCGGTCAAAATTGAGATTGCAGAGGGCTTGCACATCACTTCAATCATCACCACCGAAGCTGTGATCGAATTGAAGCTCAAGAAGGGCACCAGAGCGGTGGCGATCATCAAGGCTCCGAGCGTGATGCTCGGGGTCGCGTAACCCGGCGACGCGAGTCAGCTTGCGCCTTCGGAGTGAAGAAAATCGAGGAAGAGCTCCGCGCAGGCTCTGCTCTCCCGCGATTCGACGCGAAACTCCTCGGAGTGGAGCCTCCATCTGCCTTGCGGGTTTTTCACGCGGTAAACGATTCGCGCATTTTGATCGGTGTCGGCATCAATCCCCTGAATGGAACAAATGTCAAAACCCTCGGCGATGAGGTAGCAGAGACGCTTGAACATGGCAGAGGATGGTGCGGCGGACACACTCATTTGTCAATGGCCCGAGATCGAACCGGTGAAGCTCCGCTATTGCCCCGTATGGTGGAGGCCAGATACACCTCGTTGGTGTCATCCATACCTTCTCTCATCTCGGCGCAGGATCTCCGTCTGGCATACGGCCGGCAGAGGTTGCTTGACGGGGTTTCGATGACGGTGGCTCCGGGTGAAAAGGTCGGGCTTGTCGGCCGCAACGGATGCGGGAAGACGAGCCTTTTCAAAATCCTGGCCGGCGAGTCGGAGGCGGATTCCGGCGAGGTCTCGCGGCGGCGCGGGCTCCGGGTCGGGTATCTGCCGCAGGAATTTGAATTGGACGGCTCAAAGTCGGTTTTGGAAAATATCGAGTCCGGGGCGGCGGATTTGGTGGACTGGATAGCCCGCTACGAGGCGGGCGAAGGCAGCGATGCCGAGCTCTCCGAACTCCTCGACCTGATCAACCATGCCGACGGGTGGAATTTGCATACGCGCATCAAGGCCGAGGCGGGCGCGCTGGCAGCACCGCCGCTGGATGCGCTGGTGGGTCCGCTTTCGGGCGGCGAAAAGCGCCGTGTCGCGCTCTGCCGCGCGCTGGCCTCGCAGCCGGATCTTCTTCTGCTCGACGAGCCGACAAACCATCTGGACTCAGAATCCATCCGGTGGCTGGAGGTTTTTCTCCGGGAGTTTCCCGGCGCTCTCGTCTTCGTGACCCACGACCGGTATTTTCTTGAGACGATCGCCACGCGGATCATCGAGCTTGCGGACGGGCGGGCATTTTCACATCCGGGAAACTACACGGCGTTCCTTGAGGCCAAGACCCTGCGGCGGCAGATCGCGGAGCAATCCGAGCGCCGACGCCAGAGGTTTCTGCGGGCCGAGTTGGAATACGTCCGTGCCGGCGTGAGAGCGCAGCGGTCGAAGTCGAAGCACCGGCTGGAGTCGTTTTACGATGTGGCGGGTATCGAGGCACCTCCGGAAGAGCGCGAGATGGACCTTCTCATCCCGCCGCCACCGGAGATCGGGAACACGGCGGTCGAACTCAACGCTGCTGGCATGCGCGCAGGGGAATCCGGACGCTGGCTCTTCCGCAATCTGAACCTCGTGCTCCGGCCGGGCCAGTGCACGGGAGTGGTGGGAAGAAACGGCTCTGGAAAAACCACCCTGCTCCGCGTCTGCCTCGGAGAATCCGCTCCCGTCGAGGGGACCGCCACCATCGGAAAGCGGGTTGTCTTCAATTACATCGACCAATCCCGCATGCGGCTCGACGGCAAAGGGACGGTGATGGAGGAGGTTTCCGACTCGGGTGAGATGGTCCGGTTCGGCGAGCAGACGCTCACCGCGCGCGCCTACCTGCGAAGGTTTTTGTTCGAGGATTCCCGCGTGACCGAGCGCGTGGACAAGCTCTCCGGCGGCGAGCGCGCCCGCCTGCTTCTCGCAAAAGTTCTCTGCCGGGGCGGCAATGTCATCGTCCTCGACGAGCCGACCAACGACCTCGACCTCGCGAGCCTGCGCATGCTGGAGGAGGCGCTCGCCGGCTTCGACGGGACGATCCTCGTCGTCAGCCATGACCGGTATTTTCTCGACAGAATTTGCGACCAGATCGTCGCCTTCGAGGAGGGCGGGGTTTTTGTCCAGCCAGGAAATTTTTCCTACTACCTCGAGAAGAAATCCGAGCGCGAGCGGCGGGCGCCGGCCGGATTTCGTGCGGTGGCTGCTCCCGTCGCCGAAACAAGACCGGCGGAAAAACCCAAGCGCCTGAGCTTCAGGGAACAGCAGGAGCTTGAAGGGATTGAACAGGTGATCCAGGCAGCGGAGGAGGAAGTTTCAGATATCGAGTCCCTTCTCAACGACCCCTCATTTTATGCAGCCCGGGCGGCCGATGCGCCCGAGATGGTCAAAAAACTTGATCTCGCAAAGAGCGAAGTTGCACGTCTTTACGCGAGGTGGGAGGAGCTCTCCGGCAGAAATTGAACATTCCCCTGCCGTCCGGTGTCTCATGTTGCAAGAGACATGAAAAACTATTACCGGAAAATCAACCGCAGCAAATACTCGCTCGGCGACCTGGTGGCCATTGTTGGCTCCTGCGCCCGTGACAGCAAAGAAACCCTCGCAGCCCTGGTCGATCTCTTCGAGAGCGGCCGCGTGCTGGTGAACACCCACGGCCAACTCAAGCGGGTCAGAGTTGCCGCCGCAAAATAGCGGGGGTCAAACTCCGGGCTCTCAGGATTTTCCTGCCCGCTTGCGGGCGTTGGCGTCGAGGATCTTTTTCCTGAGGCGCAGGGACTTGGGGGTCACCTCGACGTATTCGTCCGGAGAGATATATTCCAGCGAGCGCTCGAGGCTCATGACGAGCGGAGGCTGCAGGGAAATTCCTTTCCCGTCGCCCTGGCTGCGCATGTTAGTCAGCTTTTTCGCTTTGCACGGGTTGACCGGCATGTCGTCCGGCCGCGCGTTTTCGCCGATGATCATCCCCTCGTAGATTTCCTCCTGGGGCCCGATGAAGAGGCGTCCGCGTTCCTGGATGGTATCCAGCGCGTAGGCCATGCTGGTTCCGCCCTCCATCGAAACGAGAACGCCGTTGTTGCGGCTCGGGATGTCGCCTTTGTGAGCTCCGTATTCCTTGAAGAGGTGACTCGCGATCCCGTGGCCTTTGGTGACGTTGACGAGGTCGGTCTCGAAGCCGATGAGCCCGCGGGTCGGGATTGTGGCCTGAACGAGCACGCTGTGGGACTTGTGTTCCATGTTCGTGATCTCGGCCTTCCGGGAAGCGAGGGATTGCAGGATGTCTCCGAGGTTGTCGGTCGGGACGTCCACATACAAGGTTTCCAGCGGCTCCAGCAGCGTGCCGTCTTCCTCTCGCTTGAAGATCACTTCGGGGCGTGAGACAAGGATTTCAAAACCTTCGCGGCGCATCTGCTCGACGAGGATCGCGATCTGCATTTCCCCGCGGGCTTTGACATCGAAATGCCCGGCGATCTCGGTGTCGCTCACCATGATGGAGACATTCGTCCGGGTTTCCTTGATCAGGCGGTCGCGGATCTGGCGGGCTGTCAGCAGCTTGCCGTCGCGGCCTGCGAGCGGCGAGTCGTTGACGCAGATTTTCATCGCGATCGTCGGCGGATCGATGTCCACAAAATGCAGCGCCTCGCGGTCCTCGGTATCGGTGAGGGTTTCGCCGATGAAGACCTCCTCGAACCCGGTCAGCCCGATGATGTCGCCGGAAAATGCCTCCTCGATCTGGACTTTTTCCAGCCCCTCGTGTCCAAAGAGCGCCGTGACTTTGCCGCGCTCCTTGCGTCCGTCGGCATGGATGCAGACGATGCTCTGTCCGACCTTGACCGAGCCGCTGATGATCCGGCCGTAGGCGATCCGGCCGAGGTAGTCGCTGTAGTCCAGGTTCGAGACCAGCATCTGGAAAAACCCGGCATCCGAGGCTTTCGGGGCGGGGATGTGCCAGGCGATCGCCTCGTAGAGAGGGACCATGGTCTCGCTGGGATCCACGAGTTCCCGCTTGGCATAACCGTCCCGGGCGCTCGCATAGATGTGAGGAAAATCAAGCTGCTCATCGTTGGCATTGAGCTCGAGGAAAAGCTCGAAGACCATGTCGAGAACCTTGTGCGGGCGGGCGTTTTCGCGGTCGATCTTGTTGATGACCACGATCGGCTTGAGCCCGTTCTCCATCGCCTTTCGCAGGACGAATTTCGTCTGGGCCTGCGGGCCGTCGTAGGCGTCGACCACCAGGAGGACGCCATCCACCATCTTCATGATGCGCTCGACCTCGCCGCCGAAGTCCGCGTGGCCGGGGGTGTCCACGATGTTGACATGGTATCCGTTCCAGCGGAATGCGGCGTTCTTGGCGCGGATGGTGATGCCTTTTTCCTTCTCCAGATCCATGGAATCCATCATGCGGATTTCGGTCTTCTGGTTGGCACGGAATGTTCCCGCCTGCTTGAGGAGCTGGTCGACGAGCGTGGTCTTCCCGTGGTCAACGTGGGCGATAATTGCAATGTTACGAATTTTATCCATAGAGTCAGCCGCTTATGGGCGGGGCCGGACTATGCTGAGGCAAGTGCCGCCTGTCAACCCGCCGGTTTGCCTCAATCCCGCAGGAAATAGAGAAGCGAACAAAGCCCGGCTCCAATGACAAAAACCAGCGTCCCGCCGGAGACGAAATACGGATAGACCATCAGGGCGACCCCGATAAGCATCGCCTTGGCCTGCCCGGTCCGCTTGCCATGGACAAAGGCCCCCATGCCGATGGCACCGAAAACAATCGCCCCAAAAATGCTGCCGGGAGTGGGCATGGGGGTGATCATAAGGCGTTATCAAGGATTTGGAACCGGGAAAGCGCTCCGTCGCGTGACAAACATACGGCTCGAGCCGCTCACACCAGGGCCATGAAGGCAAGCATGCGCCCGGTGAATCCCTTTTCCCGGCGGTAGGAATAAAAATCTTCCGGGCGCGAGGCGGTGCAGGTGCCGCAGTCGTGGATTTCTCCGACACCCGCTAAGCGAAGCTGCCGGACGATTTCTGCGGCAAAGTCGGTTTCGTAGTGAGGCGGGCGGATGCACGGGGAGATCTGCGCGGCGAGACGGGAGGGGGCCGTCGAAGTAGCGCGGCAGAGGGCCTCGACCGCAAGCGGCGCGATACCAAGTTCCGTTCCTTTCTTTCCGGAATGAACGAGCGCGATTCCGCGCCCGCTCCGGTCGGCCAGATAAACTGCCGCGCAGTCAGCAACATAAATGCCGAGGCAGACGCCCGTGGTGGTCGTCAGCAATCCGTCAGCACCCGGAACCGGAAAGCGGGAGCTGCGGGAGACCTCGGCGACGAAGTTTCCGTGGACCTGCTCCGCCGTGGCAAAAACCGTGTCCATGAGGCCGGCCGAAGCGAGCGCATTTTCGTGGGGCACCTTCAGGCGGGAGAGCGCCTCCTCCCGACCGACATTCATATCGAGGTCCGGCACCCGGCCGGTGAATCCCGCACGGATGCCGGGAATCGAATCAAGCGGGGGAAAGGAGATCAGCGGCATGTCAATCGAAGTCGGACAGGGGTGACTTGGAGGCCGCTGCGCCGTCAGCGCCGACGAATAATGACAACCTTTCATACCCGGACGTCACGGCGGTCCCCCCCAGGTTGCCCTACGGGTTCTTCTGCTTCTTCGGCTTCGGGGTGGGGGTTGGTTTCGGGGTGGGCTTTGCCGTCGGCTTGGCCGGGGATTTTTTCGTTTTGGGAGAAGATTCCAAAATCGGCTTGATCGGGTCGGATTTGCGCATCGAGCGTGGGAGCTCCGGCTGCGGGCGTCCGGGCTCGTTGAGCTTGGTGAACCGCTTGGACTGGGGCTGCGTCAGCGGGTCGTCGAAGAACTCCTGATATTTGGTATCGAGAGAAAGCGCGCGGTCATACTCGGCCAGCCCCTTGATGTAGTTGTAGTAGGCTTGGAGCAGGAACGTCTGCGACTGCAGGAGCGAGACCTGCTGGTTGAGAACATCGAGCTGGGTTCCGGCACCGGCGTCGAGGCGCTCCTGGGCCAGGCGGAGGGCCTCCACGCCCTGAACGACGCTGGCCTTCTGGCTGTCCACCGTTTCCCTCGCTTCCAAAAGATTTGAAATCGCCTGCTGGACCTCGAGGATGACCACCCGCACGCCGTTGTCGTAGTTGATTTTCGACTGCTCCATTTTCGCCTTCGCCTGCTTGACGTTGCCGTAGGTGAGGAGCCCGTCCCAGACCGCCCATTTGCCCTCGAGTCCGAAGAACCATCCGGAATCCAGGTCGAAGAGGCTGTTGGAAAGAAGATTGCTTTCGTTCGTCTGCCTGGCGGTGGCGTTGACGTTCGGGAGGTATCCGGCGAACTGCTGGTTGACCTTGGCGACATCGGAGAGGATCGTCTGGCGCTGGGCCTTGAGACCGGGGTTGCGGGCGACCGCGATGCGGATCGAGTCGTCCGACTTGATCGTGCGCGGAAGGTAGTCAAGCTTGCCGACGATATTGAACGGCACCTCGCTGGGATACCCCGGGGGGTAGTCCATGCCGAGAAGCCGCACGAGCTTGTAGAGCGAGATCCGGTAGCTGTTCTCCGCCTGGATCAGCGGAGGCTTGGCATTGGCGAGGGCCACCTCGGCCTGCAGGACGTTGAACCGCGGAACGGTGCCGGCCTCATAGCGGTTCTGCTGGTCCTTGAGCTGCTCGGCGAGCAGGTCCACCGACTGCTGGTTCGCGATGATGAGAGCGCGGTTGAGAACCACCTCGAAGAAGTTGATCTTCACGTCGGAGATCACCTTGTCGATCGTCTGGCGCAGGGTGTAGTAGGATCCGACCTCGGTCGCGATCGCCGCGCGGATGCCGGACACGGCGGCCCCGCCGTCGTAGAGGAGCTGGGAGAATTCGAGGTTGATGTTCCAGGCCTGGTTGTTGACGTTCGGCGCCCCGGCGAAATTGTCGGTATTGACCTGTGTCGTCGTGTAGCCGTAGTTGGAGGAGAGCGACATCTTCGGGATGATCTGCGAGCGCACGCTGATCATTTCGCCCGAGGTGACGCTCAGCCTCTGGGCCGCGTCGAGGATGTCCGGATTTTTCTTCAGCGCGATCTCGATGGCTTCCTCGATCCGCATGTCGGCCACCTTGGGATTGTGCTGTTTGGCAATGAGAGCATCCAGCGCCTTGAAGAAATCCGCGGCTGCCATCTGCTGCTTCATCGCGAGGTTTTCGCTTTCCTTGAGCTTGTCGGTTTCGGCTCCCGGGGCGAGCGATTCGGGCATCTGAACCGGCGAGGGCAGGTTGAGTTCCTCGGAAAGCGTCTGTGCATCGGGAAGAGGCACGGGAGCCGGCATCGCAGGAAGAGGAAGCGGCATCGTGCCATCCGGGAGCGGAGTCGGGCTTGCGGCGGAAGCTCCCGCCTTTGCCGGGGATGCTGCAGCGGGTGCCGGGGTTGGCACGCCGGGAGTCGAGGGCATGGTCGACTGCACGTTTATAGGGGACGGCATCGGGAGCGGCGCCATCGGAGGCAGCGGAGCCGGCGTCGGGTAGGCGCCCATCGCCGGAAGCGGAGCGGGGGTGCCGATCGGCGAAACGGTGGGAAGCGGCACCGGCGTGGGAAGCGGATTCTGAGCGATCAGCGGAGCCGAAACAGAAAAAGCCGCCGCGAAGACACCCCAACAAAGCACCGGGGGAAAATTCAATTTTGATGGGGACATGTGATGTGGTGGTGAATTTTTTCGTAGATGCGAAGCCAGCCCGCCTGCTCCTGGGGTTCGAGGATTTCCGTCACGAGGCACAGCTTGGAAACGATCCCCTCCCGGATCCTTCCAACAAGCGTCTCGCCTTTGTCGGTGATCCGCACGAGGACTTTGCGCCGGTCGTTCGGAGCGTGCATGCGCTCCACATACCCGAGATTTTCCAACCGGTCCACCAAACCCGTCGCGGCCGCAGTCGTGTGGCTCATCTTCTCCGCAATTTCTGTCATCGAAAGGGATTTTCCGGCGGCAATATGGCCGAGCAAAAAGAATTGGGGGAACGAGACCTGCCCCAGCGAGAGCTCCTCGGACAAGTGCTGAACAAAACACCTCTGCATCATCATGATGATGTCAGCAAGGCGCTCGACGTCCGCGCGTGAAAGTCCGGTCGGTTGCGGATTCATTAGTTAACGGGATTAACAATTAATCCCGCTGATGTTTTTGTCAATACTGCGGGGGAGAGGAAGGTTTTTTTGCCGGTTGGGGAGGGGGAGTTGGTTTTGGCTTCGGAGTGGGCTTGGGTTTCGGTGTAGGTTCCGGGGCTGGAGGCGGCGGGGTCTGCGGGCGGTAGATCTTTTCTCCTGGGGAGGGGTTTCCGGAAATAATATCGGCGATGAGGAACGGGGGATTCTTCAGCGACGTCATGCGGAGCGTGGCAGTCTCGGCGCCCTTGTTAATGGAGAGGTAGGTTTCACCGGGTTCGGCGCTGGAAATCGCGGAGGCTTCGACCAGAACAAAGTGCTCGGGGGCATTCACCATGCGGATGATGCCGGTCCATTGCGGAGGAAGAGCGGCGGGGGTCTTCTTCTTTTTGGGAAAGACGCTGGTGACTTTGGAAAGGCACTGCTGAAGGATCGACGGTTTTTTGGCGACCGGAGCAGACGCGGCGACCGTGGCGGAAGGCTTGTCTTTTTTTCCCGCGCAGGAGGAAACCACCGGCAGAAGAGCCAGCAACACGCAGAGCAAACGGAGGTATTTCATCACAGGAGGGGATTGGACAGTGTTCGTCAGGCAATTTCCACAGGAAAATTGATGCACGCCCGTAGAGCCATCTACTCCAACCGATCCCCGGTGGGGCCGCTTCATCTCAGGTCCTTGCTCAAGGGTGGGTGCATGACAGGAAAGTGAAAAAGGAACAAGCGCGATAGAGATTTGGCTTGTATATGTCTAGCTGCTAGTCATTATTGCCCGATGAATGGAAAAATCGCCCGGCAACGTCAGGAGCTTCTCCTGG
>Ga0247843_1004551_pt1 | contig 20512 bp, 16 predicted proteins | sample LaCruzMarch2017__FD_192420 | JGI IMG/M metagenome (GOLD analysis project Ga0247843, IMG submission 192420) | Freshwater microbial communities from meromictic Lake La Cruz, Castile-La Mancha, Spain - LaCruzMarch2017_8m | ecosystem: Environmental > Aquatic > Freshwater > Lake | place: Spain...
AGATGTTCAACATCACAAATCAAGGTATTCCGAATTCCACGGAGTTGACATGTTTCTATTGCTTTAGGCGAATTATCCATTGCAAAAACCTCATGCTCTTGTTGTTGGAAATAAAGCGCATGTTTTCCTCCCCCACAGCCAACATCTAATATTCTTCCTGTTAGTGTAGGAGCAATCTGTTTTTGTATTGATGTCCATTCTTCAAATGGTTCAAAATAGGAATTACTATCACCATTAAGAATGAATCTGCCATCACTTCGCTCCTCAATTTCATGTCCACTGTATAAGTTTCCAGAATTGTAGGATTCAAAAATGTTATTCCCAAACGAATCTTCCTCAGGTTTTAGTCCATGTATAGTTGTGTGCACCTTAATTAAGTCTTATGATTGTTACGTTGAATGTTTAGTGATGGAAAAATACGATATAATTCGTTTACTTGTGAACACATCTGTTCTTAAACCACTAATTATTGTTTGATCTGTGATGTTCTTTCCTGTTAAAATTAGTTCACCGAGCCTGAAATGATTAATACCATTTGATATTAAAAAGTCTAACTCTTTAAATGATACTGACGTCCCTAAACTTTGCGTTTTTTCTGGGGGTAACTTTAGTTTTTTCCACGCATCAAAATATTTCTTATTTGGGATGTTTTCACAATCTAGGTATGCTCCATATTTTTCACACGTTAAATCGGGGGTATAAGTTGCCCCATGTCTCAAAGGGTCTATTGCTAACATTAGGCAAGTACGTTTGCTTAAGTTGTCTTTTGAATGAGTAAGGTCAACATCAATATATTGACTTGATACTTTTTTCCCATCATAGTTAAGATACCAAGTTTCAATGGTCGGATTGTTTAATTTAACAAGGTGTAAATGAATATTGTTATCACTTCCAATACTCTTACAAGACGATTTCGTGAGTTCCGTAATAAAGGATTCTGGATAATTGTAAAATGCTTTAATAATGAAGGTCCAATTTAGATTTCGTCGCTCCATGAAATCATTCATAAAATCAATGTTTTCAAACAACCGTTCTTTATGGAAAACAAGTCTAGAATCCTCTTCCATAAGTATCAATTTAATGTTACATATTTCAGGAATTCATTTGCAAACATAAATCTACGTGGTACTTTATCCTCAGTTGTCATCATTGAAAGACTACTGGGAATATCCAGGTTAATTTTACGAGGAATAACTAAATGATTTAAATCTCGAGAAATAAAGTTGTTAATAATTTTCATTGATTACTTTATTTTAATCCTGAGTAATTCATCACCATGTGATTGGGGTTCGATTTATATTGCAAAGATAGTTGGGTCTTTTTGACTGATCCACGGGGATATTACTGCAAGAATTAAACGTTAAGATCATTATTTTTCTGGAGTAATCTATCGAAGAATTTCCTGAACCATGAATAAGATTTGTATTAAAAATTAGCAAACTTCCTTTCCGGCCGATCGTGGATTCAATTCCATAGGTGGAACCAAACATCTCCAATTCGTCCGATGAAAAACTGAAAAGTAAATCACTGGATGCGCTCCCTTCCAGTGAATAATCAATTTGCTCATCCTGAGCTTCTCTAGCTAAGAAATGGTTATGGCTTTTAGGAATTACCTTTAATTCACCCGATCCTTCAAAGACATCATCCAGGTAAACAACCACATTTAGAAATTGGTTATCAGGAAAATGATCAAATACCTTCCAAAAAGGGAAGTCGCGGTGATAAGGCCAAACTGAAGATTCGTTTTGGTTTTTTAGATTCACCTTAGTTTGGTGCAAATAAACCTGCTCTCCGAGAAGCGTTTGGGTGATTTCTTTAATTATTGAGCAGCTTTTTAGCCATTTAATAAATGTAGAATTATTCTGAAATCCATAGATTGATCGTAAGGTACATTCGTCTTTTTCATATACTTTTTCGGTATCTTGATCAATCAACGCTTCGAAATCAGGCAATTCGTTAATGACTTCCGGCAACAAGGCGTACCCGTTTTCTTGGTAAGAATTAATCAACGCTTCAATATTAGTATTCATAGGTGTTTACGAATTTACACAATTTATTCAACTTATCAAAGCGCCAACTCGGTTTACCGGTGGTACACATGGAGATTATATAATTTTCGTCATCCTTGATTTGGAAATATTGCTGCGCAATAAACTCATCGGCTCCTAAATAAATAGTTTTTGGATCTACTAAAAATCCTGTTCCACGCCGTTTAGAAATTGCCTCCTTAGCAGAAAAATCCGCAATAATTTGTTGTTCATGGCCGCGAAGCTCATCCCAATGATCATGATCAAAGGCAACAGATAACGAATCGATTTCTTGTTGCTCTACGCGCTCAATATCCAATCCGAACGGTAAGTTGGAAATCCCAACAAGCACCCAGCCGTGTGTATGACTTATGGAACAGAATCCCTTGTTTATAACGGGTTGACCTTGGTTCGTTTTGCGAAAATCCAGTTGGTGTAACGAGCTTCCAACATTAATTTCACATAAGGAGTTTAATAATTGACGCGCGAGGATAGATTCCTTTTTACGAACTTCATCTTTAATCTTTTCAATGTAGGGGTCATTTAGTGCCAACTCATCTTGGAATTCGTGCTGAATATGCGCTAAAGCCAAATGAACGGGTTGTATTTTCAAATCAAAGAAGGGAGTTGATTGTTAGGGTCTAAACAGGATTTTAAGGCGGTATATATGTTTTTATTCCAATCTGATACCGTGCGTTTATATCGTTCGCTGTGTATCCTTCCAATGCCATGTTCACCGGATATAAATCCTTCGTGCGAGGTGATTATTTCATCAAATTTCTGCTGAATATTTTCCCAGACCATGCGGTTGTCATCAAAAAATACATGTATGTGGTAGTTTCCGTCCCCCGCATGACCAAAAACTATGTGTTCTAACTCATGTTCATCGAGCAATTGGCTTAACGCGTTTACGGCGGATGTTGAATGTTTTATTGGAAAACTTACGTCTAAATCTATAAAGGGCTTGTACCCTTGGAGTTTATGACCGATGTTGAAGCGTTCTTCGAGTATAGCTTCTGATTCATGGGTGATGTTAAACGATGCTTGGAGTGAAATTTCTGTCGGATTGGTAAATCCAACCCAGATGACATGTTCATCGACGTTCGAGGTGAATTTTAATGCATCCTTTGAGGCAAGTTCCAAAATGCTTGGATCGAGTTTAAGTAAACTTGGAATTACATTCATTAATTCAGTTAATGAGTGACATGCAATGCGTTTGAAGTGTAGGGGAGGAACCTGAGGAGTACAACGAATAAGCAAGCTTGTAATAATCCCGAGTGTTCCTTCTGAACCAATCCAAATGGACTTGTCAGAAATTCCTTGAGAAATTTTGGTTGCTTTTCCACCAGCGTGGATTGTTTCTCCCGTAGGGGTAAGAATATCCAATGCTAGCATGTAGTTTCCTATTTTCCCATATTTTAAAGATCGTGGTCCGCCGCCATTACATGCTACCATTCCTCCAATGGTGGCATGAGTTAAACTCCCGGGAATTACCGGGAAATCCCAACCTTTTGACTGAGCAAATTGCAATAAATCATGCATCGTAACTCCAGCTTCGCACTGTATAATTCCCGCATCTTCATCATACCATTCGATCGCTGTTAACTTTGATAAATCAAGGAAGCATTCATGCGACAGGGGTACGGCACCGCCACTCACACCGGTTAATCCACCACCAATACGAATTACTTTTAAGGGGTTGTTTTTAAGAAAATCCTTCAGTTGGGTTACTGAAGTGGGTGAAAAATAGTCGGAAGGAGTTCCATTCAAGCCAGAATAATCAGCAATCTCAGACGTCACCATTTAATTGAATTTCCAAAGATTTAAATAATTGATGGACATTATTCACACCAAACCCATCATAGTCATTTACCCGCTGGATGAATTCATAAAAGAGGGTAGGTCGATCGCCAATGGGTTCTGTAAATACTTGCAGCAGAAGCTTGTCCCCATCTTTTTCACACAAAATATTGGCTTCTTTCATTAATGAAATCGGGAGTTCAGGAAATTCTTTTTCAATGGCTACATAGTAAGCCTCGGGTACCTTAGTAAACGAAACACCACGTTGTTTAAATCCATTAACTACGGTGATTAAATCTCGCACTTCAAACGCTAAATGTTGAATCCCGGTGCCAAGGTTGTGTTGAAGAAATACATCGACTTGAGATTTCCTTGTTTTTTCAGGTAAGGGTTCTACGATGACTTTGTTTATGTTCGCGTGTTTACTGCTAAAAACATTCATTTTCATGCCAGTAAGTAGGTTTGCGAAAAATTCTTCCCCAATGGTTTGAATATGATCCAAGGCTAAATTCTTTGACAAATATTCATTCCAAAATTCAGATTCATTTACACGTACAACGGAGGCAAGATGGTCAATGCCAAGGATCTCTGGTGTGTATTGGGTTAGGTCATCAGTAACTTCCTCGAACCCCGGAAGAGGTCCCTTGGAACTGATCGTTTCAATCAACATGATTTCATTGTCGTCGAACAATTTAATTCGAAGGTAATGCGCTTTTTCGTTAAGGTGTTCAATGGTGGTGATTTCACTGAGGAATATCGCTTTATGTGCTTTTAAATGCACCAAAGTTTCTTCGATATTATTTACCTCTACAGCAAATCGTTTGATAGAATTTCCATGGCGGTCTACAAAAGAAACAACGTCATGCGCAGCAGGTTCAAGTGCAGACGTAATGAGTAAATTCGCATTCCCCTGTTGCAGCCAATACGTAATTTCTTTGCCGTGCACCCCTTGGTAAATCCGTTGACCCCTAAGTTGAAACCCAAGGGCATATTGATGCCACCAAGACACCATTTTCCCCATTCCAACGAATAGTTCTACAAATTTAATCCCTGAATGTTCCTTAATAATCACGATCCTGCAAAGTTATGGATTTTCATGAAACCTACCTTAAGGTTTTCAAGAGAAATTTTAGCAATGGCTAACCGCAGTTTATTGTGATGCGTCAATTTATCAGAAAACATACTCATTGGACATACCGCTACGTCTTCTTTAGCCAATAATTCCGTGCACCAGGCTAAATCGATTGACGGATGTTGCAGTGTCATTTCAACAAAGAAACCACCCTCATATGCCACTTGTTGCGCAAGTAAAAATTCTTGTTTATTGCGCATGAGATTTTTAAACGCATCCAGGTGCTTACTTAAACTGAATTCATTCTTGAGAAGCCAACCGCCCACAATGGCTTGGGTGAACCCAGAACTATTTAAACTGACATTGGCTTTAAGAGACAAGAATGCATTGCGAAATGCACTTGGCACATGGGTCATGGCAATGCGTAGTCCAGGCGAAAGGATTTTAGAGAAAGAAATCGAATGAAATACCCGCTCAGGAGCCAAAGATACTAAGGAGGGTAAGGAGTGGTCTAAAAAAAATGGACGATAGGTCGCATCTTCAAAAATATAAAAGTCATTTTTCTCGGCGATTGCCAGCAATTGCTTTCGTTCATCCAACGTAATTCGCTTTCCGGTTGGATTTGCAAAATCGGCACTTATGTAAAATAGCGATCCGGGGACTAGTGATTCAAGCGATTCCAACCAATGTTCACTATCGATGAAGCACGTGTCATTACCTGACATTTTTACGGCATCCACGAATCCTGGATAAAAAGGATCGGTGCATGCCACGCAGGAGTCCTTGAAAAGCAAAGTAGCCAAGGTGATAGATTCTTGAACGCCGTTGGTGATTATCCCGCCTTTCGCATCAGAGAATCCATCTTTTTGAAATACCCGTTGACTTAGTTCCCCCAAAAAGCCTTCGGATTGATGGTAATGCAAAACAGGTTTATTGGGGAATTCTTCTAAAAACACGCGATAAAAATAACCAGGATCAAAAGCAGGATATTGATCAAGTGGAGGAACTCCCGCACCAAAATTATACGGACATTCACTGGTTGCGAGTTGGTTTAAAAGGTGAATACGGCTCATTGCTTAAATTTCATTGTTATAAACTGCTTCGACTTTACGTTAATGCCTATAGCTTCCGCTGTTTTTTCCAAAAGTAATATTATATTTGATAAGTATTCAACAACAAGTCAAGCCCATATCATGGACGAAATTCAAGCAGAAAATCTTTTGAAACAATTAGAAACCGTCGACGAAGCGACCCTTCGTGAAAAAATGGATCCCTCCGATTTGGGCTTGGCCCTGGACCTGTGTTTTGTAAGGGGTAATAAACAAGTGGTGGCAGATATGATCGACAAGGTGATCAACGTTTATCCATTAGACGGACGTATACTTAGGGTAAAAGCCCTTCTTTTAGCTAAAGAAGGAAAATCTCAAGATGCAATTTACTTGCTCAGTATGGTGCCTTCTCGAGATCCTTACTTTTTATCCTGTGTCGAACTAATTGGTGTAGTTTTCGCCAATGAATATCAATTTAATAAAGCGATTGAAACATTTAGTTCCCTTTTGACTCAAGAAATGGAAGAAGGAAGCCGGGCATTTGTGGTGTATCAGCGGGCAGTTTGCTATCAATATCAAAGCGATTTTAATGCGGCTTTCGAGGATTGTAAGGAGGCGTGTGAGTTGTTTTTTTATGACCCCAACTTTTTCAAGGAGGCTTTGGTTAATTTTCGTTTACTCTGCATAAATGGTGATTATGTGCAACGCGAAGAGGCACGAAAGTCCATGGATGACTTGGTGCATTTCTCCAAGGGAGTGACGGAAGAATATTATGCTTTCGGGGCTTATTGGTTGCTGATGGAATGGTCCATGTACGCGCGTCAGCCTAAGCTTGCCTTATCGTACGTTCAAGATTATGAAGGAGCCGAACAGGCCGATGAATTCAGAGAGCTGCAGGAACGGTTTTTGGTATTGAACACTTTTTTACAATGCTACCAAGAGTATCTTTCTCTGAAGGCGTGTATACAGTCCGTTCAAAAACCCACTGGACCGCTTACGAGTCGTAAACCAGGGGAAGGAGTAAAAGGAATGTCGAGATATGAGTCTGAAATGGAGGAGTACTTCCGTAAAATAGCACCTTGGAAAGAGGATTTTGTACGCTTGAATTCACAACTTAATGAACAATTTGAATCGGAATTTAATTTCTATGAAGCCTTTACATTTTAAGGTTTTTTCGTTTATTTGTTTATGCAAATTCCTTACCAGTTTCTTCCAAAGCTCAACGCAAGACGGGTAACCATACCGTTGCTTTCGCCGTTGGACGAACAAGAATTCTCCATTCATTTTGCGCAAGAAACGCCTTTTTTAATCGAGGCCGATCTTTCGAGCTTATTGCAAAGTGCATTATCTCAAATACAAAAAGTTCCAAAAGAACAAAAGATAAAAACCTTTGACAGTATACCATACCGAGAAATTCGAGAAGGCTTATTTCATAATTATCTGGATTACGTGGAAAATTCACCCCCGAATTGTCTATTTCCCAAAGGGTTCGACGTAATAGAGGAGCGTTTGGACTCGGTTACAGAAACCAAGTTTAGACACTATGCACTTTCGTTGAACGAAAGCATATTTCCTGAAATCGAAGGATTCAGAATTCCATGGATAGAGGAGAGGAATTACCTCTTGAACCTCAAATCCAACTTTTTTCAAATGCATGGTATTACCAGTCCTCATTGGTTATTCATCCATCCCGCTTTTTCAGTCTCTAATGCACATTATGACCACGACTCCGTGCATACAGCTATTTCTCAATTAAAAGGCCGGAAAAAAGCATACCTCATAAGTCCCGAGCATCATGCTACGGTTCAACAGGAGCAATTTCCTCGCTTACCCAACGGCTTCAACGATTTTTCAAATCCACTCATCGCACAGTTACCCTGTGGAACGATGGAATTGTGGGAGGGAGATCTCGGAGAAAATCAAGTGTTATTCATTCCAAGAAGATGGATTCATTATGTGGTAAGTGAAACCTCAGGGATATCGTATTCGCAGGACATCGTAAATTCAAGCAACTTGAGCGATTGGTTGGGCTCCCTTTTTAAGACTCGGACTTGATTTTTCTGAATTCATCTTTTGCAACTTGAATTTCCTTAAGAAATTCCTGGCTGGTGCCGTCGGTTCGTACAATACGATCATTCAACGCCTCATCTTCAAATTTTGCAAACCGCAAACAATATAGGGCACGCTCATCCAATTGGTCGCTTACCTCTTTAGAGATAGGACGATGAACTCGGTCGGATTGAGCATACGCCATAACAAGCCTACCAAATGTATTGGCGTAATCGATTAACCGAATGTTTCCCGTTGGGAATGCTTCCTCCTTGAATTGAACAAATAGATCCAGTCCTTCTTGGATTACCTCAAAACGTGGTGCTTCATTTTGGCTTGATGGGAGAAAAATCACAGATAAATACGGACGATGGTCATCCGTATTATTTGGTGTGCCTCGGTGTATTAATCGCAAGTCTCTTAAGGTATAATCACCTCGTTTTACATTCAATGTGAGTGGATTCAGTGCATTCGCCCGTGCAATAATTTGCTCGTCGGTGAATTCATTAGATTCGTTAGTGAATTCAGAATCGCTTGAAATGCGATGGGTATCTGGATAAATCTGGGTGGCGCCATTCACTTCATTTGAATCGACAAGTGGTACATTCAGCGCTACGGCAAAATCATTTCCATCTTGATGTATGGTTTGAAATGTTGAGCCTGGCGATGAAATATCAGAGGAAAAAAAGACCAATGAAAAGTCTCCATGAAATACTGATTTCAGGGTATTAAAAAGTTCTTCTCGTGCAAAAAACGCACTGCGCAACATGCTTGATTCCGATGGCAGCAACATGTTCCATCGCTTTATGTCATGGTTTGCGCCATACATTCCAGGTTCAGTAAACCGAGCGTAGAAACGTTTTTGCTTTTCTGCGAAAATCGGATCAAATTCGGATTTGAATGTTTCCACCAAATCGAGGGGTAAGGCAGCTTTGGCATGATAGTACCCGTGTTGCTTAAAAAATGAAATTATGTTAGTCATATGCAAAGCTAATGACTTTTTTTAATACATAACAGTTCTTCCAGGTATGCGGTGCCATAACGTAAATCGGGTTCCAAATAATGCCCCTCACTCCATTCATTCCAGCTGGCAACATGGATGTCTACGTGTTTATTTTTAGCCCATTGGCTCGCCATTTCCATGTTTTTTTTAAAGTCTATTGGGTTTGAATCAATCACCACGGGTGCCCAAGGGAACTTTTTGATTTTGAAACCCTGCAGATGCGCACCACGGGGAGATGCATCCCACCCGGTGGCGACACTTGGATAAAAGGGAATGCTTGTTTGCTGCTGAATATTGCTCCATACCATGGATTGTTCGGCAACACACGCTGCATGTTTTAATAGGACTTTTGGGGAGTTAAAATCAACCAACGTGACATAAGACGTTAAACTATGGATGCCTAACCTGGATGCGTCTGCTATCCAGTCATCAGATCTTCCGCAAACACCTTGAAGGTGGAACCCATTAAAATCTTCAAGAAGCGTGTTGACCTCCCCGCCATGTAAATCAATTAATTCACTCAGTGAATACAGTTGTAATAAAGCTCGTCCCTCCGAATCTTTTCTATAGTTAGGGTGGCTTGTAATCCGTTTAATTTCATTAAGGAATCGAGGGTCTTTTCGATAGCTTTGAATTCTCTTTTTAAACCATGGATGGTTATGATATTTACCATAAGACCCTTCTTCGATGGGTAATATCCGATGTGGAAGTCGAAGTACCCACATGATATTAAATTCAAACGTAGTTCCTTCCATCGCCTTCATCATCTGTTCAAGTACTTCATGCATTACTGGACTTGATGTTTCGAAATCCCAGTAATAACAAATCATAAAACCACGTATCCCATATTTTTGGGCTAAAGCGATTTGCGCCTTACATTGCTCGAGATTATTTTGCTCATAATATCCATCTGCTGGGATCCTCGGTTGATAATGCACCTTGTTTCGGGGTTTAGCCTGCTGTATCAATTTCCACTCGCTACCCGTAACTCGGTAGTTATCGTCGAAAAATCCGGGATAATAATATGTATATATCTCCATACCTAATAGCAAACTTACGGATTCAAATGATTCAATTACCTTTGATTTGTGGATACATATGATTATATCATCGTTGGTGCTGGAATCGGAGGCATTGTTTTAGCAAAATATTTCGAAGAGAAGGGACTTTCATACGTGATATTGGAGGCAAGCGATCATGTTGGCGGAAGAATTAACACGACCTCACAGCATAATACGTGCTTTGAATTAGGCGCTGAAAGAGTGCTTTCAAGCCAACATAGAGTGATGAATTTAATTAGTGAATTGAATTTAGAATTAGAAGAGCAACTCCTTACCGATGCCGCGGTTTACATGGAAGGGATATGGCATGATTCATTGAATGATTTGCTTTCCAACGTGGATTATCCCGATCCATTTGAACTATTTCATGCTTTATTGGATAAAACGGGTATTGTAAATCTTTCCGATTTCGAGCGCCTTGCCCCGCTGGAATGGGATAGGGTCTTAACCAAAGATTGGTTGGAGTCAGAAGGAATTCCTACCGCATTCTCAATGCGTTATTTCTTAGGCGACATAGATGTTACTATGAATCAAATCACGTTGTATGAATCAATGTACTTTTTTGTATCTAATTTATCTGCATCAGATTCCAAGGTCTACCGAATGCAAGGCGGTCTTAGTCAATTGGTTAATGCCCTTTCTGGTCAGATAAAGTCTCCAGTGTTTAAGCAACACGTAGAACAGGTAAGTTACACCGCTGATGGCGTAATGGTGAAAACCACAAATAAAACGTATCAGGCGCATAAGGTCGTTTTTACGTGTTCATTGAATGCGCTTTCCCATGTGGAATTACCTTCGGAGGCTAAGAACTCCTTAACAACATGCTTATCCGCAGGGCATTACGGTAAGAGCATTAAGGGAATTATTACCTTTAATTCCAATGTGTTCCCTAGCCATGACTATTTGATCACGGAAGATCCGCTCAGAATGCTCAGAAGATCAGACTTCCATTGGGAATTTTATTTGCCATCGTTAGAAAAATCATGGGATACGGATAAATTAATGAGACAGCTACATGCTTATTTTGGTGCGGATTCGGTTCGTGACCTGCAGCTTCATAGGTACGACATGCCCCCATTTCACGGGTGTTATTGGAACTACAAATCGGGATATTTTCATCGCATTTTTGAGTTCTCTAAAGCCCAGCGTTTAGCGGAGCGGGTTTATAGCATTGGAGAACATTTTTCGTTAAACCCAAATTGGATCGAAGGCACTTTGGAAAGTGTATCAAACCTCATCAATACCCATGTATGAAAGCTTCCATAGTTATATTGAGTTTTAACAGGTGCGTGTATTTAAAAAATACCGTTCATTCTTTAATAGAGAGTCTAAACCGTCGAGAGGAGGTTGAGATCATCATTGTGGATAATGGGTCTTCCGATGAAAGTCCCTTCTACATTCGGGATTTATTGGAACGGGGCATTATTGACAAGGCGCTGTTGTTTGCAACCAACAAAGGGATTAGTAAAGGATATAATTCAGGCTTTGCCTTGGCAAATTCCAACTCCTCGTATCTAATAAAACTGGACTGTGATGTTATCATTCATCACCCAGGTTGGTTGGAAGAAATGGATACCCTTTTCAATGCCGATCCGAGCATTGGCTTACTGATGCTATTTCAAGAGAATCATCCGACCATGAAAGATTGTGTCCGAACGAATCATCTCGGACGCACCTTTATTTCTTTGACAGAAATCATTGTTGGAAGCGCTTGCTTTACGATTCCTAAGAACGTTATTGAATCGTTGGGTTATTTCTACGAAGACCATGACTACTTGCTTTTCTACGACGATATTGATTATTTTATTCGATTGGAATTGTTGGGTAAAAAAGCGTTTTACTTGCTTTCACATACCAGCAGTTATCAAGAAGATTTGGATTCTAGCGTATATTTGAAGTACGATCAAATGAAGGATCCCATGTACGAACGTATGAACATTTTTCATAAAGATCTGAATGGTTTATATCAGAGTGGTACCTTTCCATTGCAACGGTTTTATCCTCGTTTAAGTGAATTAGCTTTATTCGGCCAAAACAAATCCTTAATTGAACTTCCATGATTGCCCTTATTACAGGAATTTCCAAAGGTTTTGGGAATGCTTTTTTTAACCTGCATAACAAACACATGGCGATTTACGGGGTGTCCAGAAATCCCAACCATGAACGTTCATTTGATTATGCATCTTTCGAAAATATGCCTAATCCAGAGGTGCTAATCCTCAATGCAGCCATCGGAGATACTGGGGTGGAAATAGATGCCTTTGACGCTCAAGCATTCGAGAACGTCTTACAGGTGAATTTAATTCAACCCATTGCCTTCTTTTCGGAACTTAACCGTTTGGGTAAATTAGAGCATTTAAAGTCGCTCATTATTGTAGGAAGCCGTTTTTCTTCTCCTACCTACATCCGTGATCAAGATCTTGATCAACTTCCGGGTTACGGTTACTGCCTTTCCAAGTCAGGATTGAGTTTATTTGTCAATATTTTGAGAAAAGAAGAAAAATCGTTCTCCGTTAACATTATTCATCCCGGTGTCTTAAATACAGCAATGGGCTCACCCGAAGGGTTAAACGCGGAGTATATGGCTCGGAAATTTCAATCGAAGATTCTTGATAACTCCTTTTTGCAAGAATTTAATGGAATATATGAATTGCCTACCGACGAAATTATCCCTTTTTAATTAGGGAAACTAAGTCTAAAGCCAATCGTTCCATCAGCTGGTAATTCAAGGTAAAGGGTAGGTCTTTCGAGGTATGATAGTTTGAATTTCTAAACATTGCCGTATCCGTGATCATAAGGGCCGGAATGTTATGGCTCCAATAGTTTTTATGGTCTGACCAATCCAGTCCAGAAAGTTGAAAGGGTAGTATTAGTTTTCTGTAAAATGAGGGATTACACCCTTGAAGATGCTTCATGATTTCACGGGCTATTTTTCTCGAATTGCGGTTACTTACGCCCAGTAGAAAGTTGCCTTTGTTGCCATAAATCCACTTCATGGGCGAAAACGGGTAGTGTTGACTGTTGGGCTCATTGCTAAAATACCCAACCATTTCCAAGCAAATCATACATTTTATATCCGCTGGATTCAACCGCGCCGCATGCTTGTAGCTCCCCATATTTTTTGTTCCAAAAAACGGGGGTTCTTCGCATGCATACAACACAAATTCCCAACTGTAGGCCAAGGGTTCGCTCGGAGAGATGTTTTTTAATACGCCTAATAAAACGGCTACTGCGCTTGCATTATCATCAGCTCCCGGTGTATCTTCGAAGGTGTCGTAATGTGCGCCAAGAATAAAGGTTTCTTTTGATTTCCCTTCGATTCGAACGATGAAATTTTTAAACGTACGTCCGAATTCATCTTTCCATTCTTGAATGTGAACCGTATGCCTTAAATTAATCAAGTATTCCTCTATGATTCCCATGATTTCATGCCACGTATCTCCATTGGCATTTCGAAAGGAAGGAAGTGCTATACGGTGTACAATATCTGATAAATAGGTTCTCATTTAAAAATCGAAATCGTCAAATAACTCATTGTCTTTTATTTCTGCGGGTTCTGTTCCTTCAAACTGAAGCAGTTGGTTCTTCCACGTTTCAAAAATCCGCGCAGCATGTGGGTTCTCCTCAGAGGCATAACAAGCAACCTCGATATGTGTTGAATAATCAATGAATTGCCATTCGTACGGATATTTAGTGAATATCGGTTCTTGAATTTCAATTTCATTCACCCATTTTGCCGGTATTTCAGTGATCATATAATTGAACACAATGGCCGTGTTTAATGTTGTCTGTGGTTCTATGGCGGTACGTTCTCCCGTTTTCAAGTCAATCTGCACGGGTATGAGCTCGGTAAACATGCCTGGGATTCCAGGATGGTTCGTAACATCAGCCATTGCAATCGTAGCATTTTGATGGGTTAAGGCTACTGAACGCAGTAAGAACTCCCGTTTAGGAAGGTCGTTCGATTCACAATACCTTGAAATCCGGTCGAGCTCATTTTCGGAAATGCGGTATTTAAAAACAGTAGCGTTTCTAGTAGCTGTTTCAATGACAAGACCCGTATTTATCGGATGATATTCGATGAGGTGGGTATTGGAATATGTGGCGGGTTTAAGGTTTCCTTCTAAGTGTTCAATCAATCGGTTTAATACGACATTCATCCCAAGCCCATCCATCAAGAGGTGGTGATAAATAAATTCAATTTTTGTCGGTTCATGCTTAATGAAACGTATTAATGGGTAGTCCCATCGTGCTAAGTGCTCCGCTGAATAAAGTATAGACGGCTCTTTATTTACTACCCAACACGTTGATTTAGGGGCTTCCACTTGATTTAATGTATAGGCCAAATAAGGAAATTGAGCGAGTACAGCCTCTACCGCTTCCTTCCATCTGGAATCGGTCAACGGTTCTTTCAAATGTGCTATGAAGCGCAGTAAAAAAGGAGAATGGATGCCCCAATCATTTCCAAGTTCAGTGAGCAGAATGCCTTGTTGTAGGGCGTTTAATGGAAAGGAAGTTGGTAAATCGGGCGCGTGACTTGCCTGTGAATCCTGAATAAGTTGCTCTAATAACTCCGGTGTATTGTGCGATAAGAGCGATTTGACTGAGATAAAACACCCGGCATTTTTTTCCAGCCAAGCTTGCATTTTCATCAATAAAATTGAATTTCCACCCACATGCTCAAATGCATCGGTCATGTTAAAATTGGCATGACCAAGAATAGCCTTCCAACATTGAACACTTAAGCGCGTAGAATCAAGTGGCGCTGCTGCGGGTGTTCCCTGCGCCTGAATTTGAGTTTTTAAGCGCGCTCGATCCGCTTTGCCGTTGTTATTTATCGGCATTGAATCAATGCGGAAGAATGCGCTAGGGATCATATAGTCGGGCATACGTTCAGTTGCTCGGCTTTTAATGGTTTCTATTGAATCATCGGTAACGATGAAGGCAACAAGTCGTTGTTCGGAGACCAATACACATGATTGTTGTACCTCGGGTATTTCCGTTAAAAGGCGTTCCACTTCTAAGGGTTCCACGCGGAATCCTCTAATTTTTATTTGGTCGTCTTTACGTCCAATAAAATGTAAGTTCTCATGTTCGTCTAGAAATACCCAATCGCCTGTTTGGTAAAAGCGTTTACCCTCATGAAACACAAATTTTTCTGCTGTTAATGGAGCGTCATTTAAATATCCGAGTGCGACATGCGCCCCAGCCGCCCATAATTCACCGGGTAATCCTTCAGGAACAATTTGGTGGTTGTTAACTAACAATATATCCGTATTGGGCAATGCTTTACCAATGGTTGGTTGTGTTATCGCTTCATTCGATGTAATGGCCTGTGCTGTGATAACATGTGTTTCTGTTGGACCGTAAAAGTTTAATAAGGTGATTCCCTTGGTTGCAATAAAATGCTTAAGTTCTTTACCTATAACTAATGCTTCACCGGTGGTAACAATATGTTTAATCGAATCACATTCCGATAGGAAGTGAGGGTCAACTTCTAAGATAGCATTCAACACGCGTGCAGGAATCCAAGATAATGTGGCATTAAAACCACGAATGTACTCCCGAATTTGTTGAATATCTAGCCGTGCTTCAAAGGGTACTTCTACTAAACTTGCTCCTAAACTCATAGCCAATAATACTTCATGGAATGAGGCGTCGAAACCAAAAGATGAGAGTTGTAGTATTACCTCTTTTGCATCTAACGGATAGGCTTGAGTATTCCAACGAATTAGATTAATCAAACATTCATGTGTCTGAATCACCCCTTTAGGTTCACCTGTTGATCCCGAAGTGTGTAAAATAAAACTGGCTTCCTGCGCATGAATAATGGGCTCATTTGATCGCTCTTGAATATGTAGTCTTAGGTCTTCGGATATTACGGTTTTACGTATTCCCGAATTGGTATAAATGAAATCCTTTCTTGAATCCGGATAGCGTCGATCTACAGGGCAGGGTACTCCTTGGGCTAACCATACAGCTACGATGCTTAATACAAAATGATAGGTTGATTTCACATCGATTCCAACCGCTTCACCCGGTAAAATCTGGAGGGATGAGGATAATAATTTTGCTTCTTCCCAAAGTTGAGTATAGCTAATTGCTCTTTCCGTCCCTTGAATTAAGGGATGTTTCGAATCGCGTTTTAATAGGTCAAGAATGTTGGTTTCCGGCCGATGAATTTGCGGTCCCTGCAAGCGCTTTGTGCGCACGAATAGTCCTTGCGTTTGTTCAAGCGGTATATCCCATGGCATTGCACTCAACCACTTCCCAAAGTGATTTAATATATGCGTCACATACAGACTTGCATACATACGGGTATCGTGAAGAATAGCCAGTTCAAATCCGTTTTCTTTAGGATAAACAAGGGTGGTCCAAGCAGCACCCGTACGTTCGTTAAAGGCGCCAATTTTAATTCCCTTTGCTGAAAGTAAAGAAAAATCAATGGGGTAATTTTCAAAAACAAAGAGGTGGTTGAGTTGATTCTCTCTTACATACGCATTGATCGGGTCTTGAGTGTGCTTTGCATCTTCTTGAAGCATGTTAAAGATACGTCTTGCATAATCGACGAATGTTTCTGAGCGGCTTACTTGAACATGAAAAGGTAATGTCCGTATATACATGCCGAGTTCATCCATTGCGCTTTCATCCCGCAGTGAAACCACGTTTCCAAATTGAATGGATATTTTATCGAACAATACCCCAAGAAAAGCACTCCATGCAGCCATCATGAAGGCATGCTGAGATAGGTTTTCCTGCCTGATTCTGTCCATTCCTTCAAACGGAATAAACACACTGCTTTTATGGTATTCCACTTCGTGTGTTCTTGCAGGCAAGGGGGGAACTAACAGTTCTTGTTCCTGAACTTGAACCCGTTGTTTCCAATACGTTTTATTTTTATCGAGCAGAACTTGTGCACAACAAAACGAAATAAATCCGTCCGAAGAAGTATGAACAGTGCCCTCTAAGGCATCCAGCATTAGTTTACTAAAAATACCCAATGACCAACCGTCCAGCAATAAATGATGATGTGTCCATACAATGGAATGCGCATGAGTACCGGGGATGATGGTTAAGCGCGATAAATTTTCATGCAGGTCGAATCCCTTGTTAAAATCCGAAGGCATGAAATGATTAAGGTCTTCCCCTTCAAGAATCCGAACCTCAATGCGAGTTTCCGGATGTACTTCAAACAGATAGGTCCCATGTTTTCTTGTAATTCGTGCGCGTAAAAGGGGGTGGCTTTTACACACGTTTTCATAAGCTAATTGAATTGCTTCTGGTGAAAAGGAATTCGTTATCTCATAGGATAATTGTTCCACATACAAGGACTTATTTTCCGCTTTGAGGCAGTCAATTAAAATTCCTTCTTGTGCTTCGAGTAAAGGAAAAAATAATGGTCAGGCTGATAGGGTAATTGGTTTAATTCATGAAAGGCATGAATGGGATTGTGCTTCGGAGTTGATTCCTGGTTTTGCTTTGGATTCAAGAGGGCAAGGGCAGTTTCACTAAATAACTCCGGAACACTTAATTCCCAACCTTCTTTTTTTAATCGATTAATTAAGCGAATCGCAAGGATACTATCACCACCATTTTGTAGAAATGAGCGATTCAAATCAATGGAAGCCCCCAGAAACTCTTGAAAGATTGCTGAGATTTGATTGGAAGCCACCTTCGGTTGAGCATGGGGAGTTGATTGTTCGAGTAGGGCCCGTTCATCAATTTTTCCACTTTGGTTTAGTGGGAATTCCGAAACAGACACAAAGCTTGAAGGGATGGCGTAGTCCGCCAGGATGCCTCGAAATTGGTCCGGATTCAGCGTGTTCGTGTCGCCTTTGTAAAATGCAATTAATTTGTCCTGTGCAAAGAGTACAATGAAATCGCATTTCGCGACATGCTTTTTTAATAAATATTCGATTTCACCTAACTCGATGCGGAAGCCCCTAATTTTAACTTGGCGATCTCGTCGACCGAGGTAATAAAACGAATCCCCAATTTGCCAAGCAAGGTCGCCCGATTTATAGTGCCGCCCGAGTTCATTCTCGGCGAATTTTTCATCGGTTAATAATGGATTTTGATAATAGCCATTGCAAACCCCATGCCCATAGACATAAATTTCCCCAAGAAATCCCGAAGGAACCATCGTTCCAGCCGCATTCATCAAGTAAACCTCATAACCGGGCAATACCATTCCAATATTACTTTGGAGTTCGGGTTGGACCTTGTGAAATGTAACATGTACAGTCGTTTCTGTTATTCCATACATGTTGACCATGGTCATGTTTGGATAGGTGTCCATCCAAGAAGTTAAGCGGTTGCTTTGTAATTTGTCTCCTCCAAATATCACATAATCGAGCTGGCTAAGTTGCTTAAGGTCTTCATCCACCAACATAAGATTGTAAAATGATTTTGGTGTCTGATTCAATATATTAACCTGCTTTTCTTGTAATAATTTATGGAATCTGAAGGTGTCTTGAACTTCTTTTCTATCGGGTATAAAGAGTCTAGCACCATTTAACAAAGCGCCCCAAATTTCCCAAGTTGAAAAATCGAACCCATAACTGTGCGCTAAAATCCAGCGGTCCTCAGGCTTAAATGAAAACAGCGTATTTGTCCCCTCGAAAAGGTTCAATACATTTAAATGATTGACTGCGCAGCCTTTGGGTATGCCCGTGGTACCCGAGGTATAAATTAAATAACACGTATCGGTGAGCTCGCTATTGCTCCGATTGAAATTAGCATGCTCGCTTCGTTTTGTAGGGTCGATTATCCGTCCGTTGAAGCTTGGGTTTAGATCTGAAATGATCACCTCAATTCCGGCATTTTCAATAATAAATGCGCGACGATCTTCTGATACCGTGGGGTCAAGTGGAACGTAAATTCCACCACATTTTAGAATAGCGAGAAATGAAATAGGTATGGAAGCTGAATAGGAAGTATGTACACCCACGCAGGCACCTTTGTGGATGTTTAACACACGTGCTAATCGGTCTGACGCGTCATCTAATTCCCTATAATTCAAGACGCATCCGGTATGATCTTCTACGGCAATATGCTTTGGGAAGTGTTGAACCATTTCTTCCCAACGTGCAAGTATGGAGTGTAGCCGTGGTTTATGCGGAGTTAACCGTAGTTTTGGTACACTGTTTATTGTGAGTGATTGAACGAACGAAGTGCAAATTTCAACCGCTGCAGCTCGGTCAATTTTCTCAAGATTCCAGCAAAAGTTAACGGTGAGGTTATTTCCTTTAGGACTTAACACAATCGTTAGTACATAGTGTGGCCTGGAATAAAAATAGGCTTCAACTTCGGAGTTAAGGGACGGTTCAACAACCCAACAATGATCAAACGCATTTTGTGTATAATGGTCCTTTACCCAACCCGTCGCTTGCGCTTTAATGGCTTGCCTTGTTTGGGTTAATTGTTCAGGACTTACGTCTGAATGGATTCTTATCGGCCAAGTTTGTACGAAATATCCCAAGGCTGTACTGGATTCAATGGATGCATCCCTAGCAGAGAACACCTCACCAATAATGATTTCCTCTAATCCAGAAGCTTGTTGTAGATGCTTTAACCATTCCAACATAAATGTTTCATAAGACACATTTTGTAATTCAAACGATTCCCTCACATATCCTTTTTCAGGCGCAGCAGGAGGAGGAACTAACCGCTCCAAGCTGAATGGTGTAAGTTCAATTTTTTCAGCTCCTACGGATTGTGTTTTCGGATTCCAATCCGAAAAAGTGAGGCTTGAATTTGAGTCAAGTGCGGACAAGGCAAGTTGAACGGAAATGCCATCAAACAAGAGGTGATGATATACTAAACAAAAACACTGTCCAATCCCTGTTTCAACGAGATATACATGGAATAAGGGTGGTTTTTGCACATTAAACGTATGGTCTTGCGCAAGAATCCAAGAATTTACTTGGGAAACATCCGTTAATTCAGGCTTATTTGCTAAGGTTATTGGGTAAATTGAATTTTTTAATCGAATTCTAAGGGGATTGGTCTGCTCATAGAAGTAACAATCTTTTAGACGTTCAATGGAATCAATCCAGCGCTTGACATCACCTTCGCTTAATCGTTGATTCGTTAACTCTAGTATAGCATATTCTATATAGCTATAGGTGTCATTGGTAGATTGAAAAACCAAAAGGCTTTCCTCGATGGGGGTCGTTTTAAAGGCTTTTTGTATATCGTCTTTAGAAAAATTCATTAGCGGTTCAAAATTCCAAGGATATCATCCATGTCAATGTCATCAATATTGATTTCATGCGATGAGTCACGGTCGTCTTCCGAATTTTCTTCTTCAAGTAAGGTTTTTATAAATGGCTTGGCCATAACTTTTTGAGAAGAAATTACAATTCCATTAATCGTAAGCTCATTACAAAGAGAAAGCAAATCTATACTATTCCATCCATATGCAAGCAGAGAATCTTCCGAATCACCGT
>Ga0247843_1004553_pt1 | contig 20501 bp, 20 predicted proteins | sample LaCruzMarch2017__FD_192420 | JGI IMG/M metagenome (GOLD analysis project Ga0247843, IMG submission 192420) | Freshwater microbial communities from meromictic Lake La Cruz, Castile-La Mancha, Spain - LaCruzMarch2017_8m | ecosystem: Environmental > Aquatic > Freshwater > Lake | place: Spain...
CTGGTGTTGGTTGGGTGCATCATCACTTAACACAGCCATTTTTGTTTCGAGGTCGGAACGATTAAAAAATAGGCCCTACTCAAATGTATGTCGTCGCCAAAAGCTTAAGCAGCGTGTTCTACGGTAGGTCGTACATAGCATAGATTTCAATCTGTTTCGTCCTAGGGGATCCGCCTCGAAACAGATTGAAATCTGTATCTTTCTTTTGGAGGTACTCCTAAAGCCCGCCCGGCAGCCTTTAATGTTCTGTCTCTCTGTCCGTCCGTCACGCTCTCACGTGCATACAAGTGGAACTAAGCCCGCCATTTGTTTGTTAGGGTTTTATGTGGTTTCTTGTAATTCTTAACGCCCTCGCCAAATTATCCCGCTTTCCACATTTCACCTTTACCCTCTGAAGCAACAAAAATCTTTTCACTCTACTATCATAATATCATCAATGACAATTGAGAAAGAGAGGCATCGTACATTCTGGATCAGTAATTGAGTCTCGTGTGGGACATTGCGTAATACTCGTCTTCTTCCTCTTCTTCTCCACCACCAACTCGTTGACATCCACACTTGCTACTGCTGCTTGAGGTTTGAATTCGTCGTCATTGTTGTGGATATTGTAATCTGGATTGTTACTTTTGCCAGTGGTACATTTGTGAAGAGCCAAAGTCAATCATGACCCCTCGATCCACTATAATGTCCGTACCAATTAGCGACTTCGCTGAGGCAAATGAGGAGTTGGCAAGTATGAGTACGGAAACATATTATTGTGGAGGGTGCATCTACTCCTTTATGCAGTCTGGGACCTCCTGAGAAAATGGTGGCACAATTGGAAATGAAACACTACTATGAATGTTGTGGGAAGAGCATTTGTGGAGGGTGCATACACTCCTTCAGTGAGTCTGGAAATATTGGGACTTGCCCTTATTGCAGGGCAGATAGAATGGCAAACAATGATGAAAGAAGAGTTGAAGATATAATGAAGCGAATTGAGATAAAAGATAAATGATGTTGGAGCGATTTTTGCACTGGGTAATTATATTCACAATGGAAGATATGGATTGACGCAGGATCGGGATAAAGCAAAAGAGCTATATACTCAGGCAGCGGCACGTGGGTCCAGCCAAGCCCACTATTCACGTCACTGGGTTTCATTTATGACAAGGGGGGAGATTTGAAGAAGGCCAAGTTCCACTATGAGGCCGCCGCTATGGCAGGGAATGAAGTGGCAAGATACTACCTTGGAACCATGGAGGGGGATGCTCGAAACATTGCATAATTGCTGCATCAGGTGGGCATTACAAAGCCATGAAGAACATGATTGAAGGAGGTGTCAGTAGAGATGTAGTTGACTCAACTTTGATTGCCTATAACAATTCTTGTGCGGAGATGAGAAGCGAAGCAAGAGACTCTTTTATTCGGTCGACTATTGATCGCATTGGTAATAATACAATTGATCAATTTTGAACTGTTACATTACCACCTCAGATGGAGTTCAATAAGGGGATGATTTTTTTAAGGAAGGCTAAGAAGTTCCACTTTTACGAATGTAGATAATAGTTGAGTGTCATTGTTTTTGGGAAGTGATCATCATTGTCAACATATACATCAGTCAGAGATAGACAGAGTCTCAACTATACGTTTTGTATTCAGCTGCTGCTTCTCGACTAACTTGCCTTGGCTCTCATTGGTCACCATTGTTGTGATATGTATGCCTTCAGGAGATCCTCCGTCAGATGTATCTCGATAATCTTTTCTTCTGGCTTATATCTCTAAAGCGACAAAAAGTCTTTCCACTACTATGGTACTATTGGCTATTATGAGATATTGTGTCAATGAATGCAGTCTATCACTTATTGAATCACTCAGCTTAGTAATTAAGCCAAAATTTATATTACCTTGCCATTTATCAAAGCCAGCTATATTGACAACTTACCTTGGGCTCATTGGTCACTATATTTTTATGATTTGCCTTCAGGAAAGATTCCTGATCTTTCTTCTGTCGGACTTATTTCTCTGAAGCAACAAAAATCTTTTCACTCTACTGTCATATCATCAATGACAATTGAGAAAGAGAGGCACGTACCGCCGCTAACGCAACAATATTTGTTTCATATTCGTTTTGAGATGGTATATCGATTATCCCGTTTGTGTATAGTACTCCAACACAATTAGACTGATTGTTAGGTGGTGATGACATTCGCATTACTGTACGTATAACACGTTCGACTAGTTGAGTATGTAACATGAATTCATTATTAGGAGTATTGGATGTTGAACGTCTTTGTCGCTGCCGTTGTTGTTGAATGTAAACTCCGTTTTCCTCTATACCAATAATGTTGTTGCTATTGCTATCATCATTACTGCTCTTGTGATGCAGTTTCACTGATGATAGCAGTGATAATCTAGCCTTGAGTGATGCATGTACCGTTCGAACATTGTCAATTGCTTCATAATATGCAGCTAGCGATTCCGTTACTTTGCGTTGTTGCAGTGCACTAGTTAACATTTGTAAGGAAGTGTTATCCTCGTTGGAAGTGGTGGTGTTACTGCGTGAGACACCAAGCATCAACGAAGATGATGATGACGAGGCCACGGCATCAACCAGTACGGATTGGGCATTGCATAACACTGCGATTAGTTCATACTCGCGTAATGCGTCATGCTTCCATTCTTCTCGTCGTAATTGTTGTGCGCCGTCGTCATCGTCGTCGTTCTTCATCATCTTCAATGGTATCCACTCATTTTCCTTCCTCCTCACTCGATATATTTTATTTGGCGGGCCTCTCCACACAGCGATTTGGTCGACATCGTGCACAAATAATGACACGAGCAGCGACGTTACTTTACGTTGTTGCAGTGTACTTGTCAAAATTATTGCTGTTGATTGATGCGACGAAACGTCATCCTCGCGTTGGAAGTGGTGGTGTTACTGCGTGAGACACCAAGCAACAAATGAGACACTTTTTTTGGCGGGCTTCCCCCCGAGGTATGGACCTTCATCATCTTGGCGATGCAACGACCCACTGCTGTGCCGAGTGCGGCAAGGAGGGGGGCGCTAGTCTCAAGACATGTAAGTCGTGTATGCTCGTCAGGTACTGCAATGCCGATTGCCAGAGGAATCATTGGCCGAAACATAAAAAAGAATGCAAGGAACGGGCTGCTGAGCTACGTGACGAGGCTCTCTTCAAGGACCCACCGGCCAAGGAAGACTGTCCCATTTGCTTCCTACCGATGCCAGTAAATTGGATAGCTTGTATGACGCTTCCACCCGCGACTATAACGTCCGTGCCAATCAAGGACTTAGCGATTGCAAATGACATGGTGGCAAATTTGGCTTCGGAAACATATTATTCATGTTGCGGAAAAAGTATTTGTGGAGGTTGCATTTACTCTTTCGTTGAATCTGGAAATATTGAGAATTGTCCGTTTTGCAATGCAATGACTGGTGGAAAAACAAATAATGAAATAGTTGGAGAAATAATGAAGCGGGTGGATGCAAATGATGCTCGTGCGATTTATTCACTGGGGAATCATTATTACCATGGACATTTAGGTTTGCAGCAAGATTGGGCAAGGGCAATGGAACTATACGCTATGGCAGCAGATCTAGGTTCTAGTAAGGCGCATTTCACCTTGGGTAACATGTATCGTGAAGGGGGGGGTTCTAAGAAGTCCAAATTCCACTACGAGGCCGCGGCTATGGCTGGACACGAAGGTGCAAGGTTCAACCTTGGATGCATGGAGGCACAGTCCGGAAATATGGGACAAGCTGTGAAGCATTGGACGATTGCGGCATCAGCTGGGGAGTATGGCGCTATGCATACCTTGCTTGGTGCCTTTGAAAAAGGTTATGTCAAAAGAGAAGCAATCATCTCAACGTTGACAGCCTACAATAATTCCTGTGCTGAGATGAGAAGCGAAGCAAGAGACTCTATACGTTTATGCATCGGTGCAAGATGAGGATAGAGCAACGAAAATAACGCTCGAGTAACAGAGCCCAAGTTCCGGCAATAGTAAGGGGGTGATAATTTGAGGAAAACCACTCGATATCGCGGCTCAGACTGGAAATACTATCTGATATGAGTATGAGTAATGGCACACAAGATTTGTTGCTGGAACTCAATCTTTAGCACGGATAAAGTAAATATAAGACATAAAATTCCCATCCATGCATCTTTTCCGTCTTCGCCGACTACATGTCCCAATTTGAGGACGATACAATATTCCCATCCAGTCATGATTTAAATTTTTTTGAAACTGTAAATCCATCGGATTAGAGCCAAAAAATATTGCGTCGGACGATTTGACGACGCTCAAGAAAATCTTGGAGTCGTCGAGGTCAAGGAGAAGAAAATCCGAAGCATGAACCGCCTATCCACCAACAAAATGTTCCTTGCGGTTTTGATTTTGTTCATGACATGTTCGATTATAGAATGCCGCTCCAGCCATCGACATCGATCAGGACAAAGCCAAGAAGAAAAAGACAAGGAGCGTTATTATAAACCGTTCGTTATTATCGGAGGAGCAATTTTTCTATCTATAGCACCAATCCTTGGTCGATTCGTTTATTCATTATTTACAGATCCGTTAGTTCCCTTACTATTGATGGAGGTTAACAAACGTGGAAAAGACATGATCGTTTACAGATTTGGAACGCTAGGGCAGACGGGGACTCCCATGACGATGACCTAGAAGCTTTCGCTGTGCGATATACATATGAACGAGCTGGCCATAAACAGAAAGTAACAGAGTAAATAATCATTTGTTCGTTTCTGCAATCCAAGCCAACCTCATCGCCCAATAGTTTTCTATGTACACTCATTGTCCTCTGCTTCTCGATAATTACGCGTGTGTATCCAAGCATTTGCACCATATTTGATCCCCTTCAAAACCGTAAGCGCCTCGTGTTCAGTACGTTTATCCTTCTCCTCAGGGTCTTCGTCAAGTGTGCTAGGCCAAAGCAATGCACTACCTCGTTTTGGTTGTACAGTAATATTGAGAAAAGGAAATCCCGTCCCTCCACCTTCCTCTACATCATTAAGGTATAAAAAGAGAGTTAGCATCCGAACGCCACATGGTAGACCCTGTTGGTATTCAATGTAATCATGATGTTGATGATAGTACTGTCCTGGCTCATACCGTAGCAATTGAATGTGTTCCGAATTCTCAATCTTTGTTCCTGTAATATTATGGATACGTTCAATGACTGGCATAATGATTGGATCCTCCTGACACAGTTCAACGTCGCACCAGCTGTTCGTCGATGTCCGACCATCATTCTCATCATCCTCGAACGTGCCATCGGGTAACTCAATTCCAACATCTGCCGAGCGTTCATATCCCTTCTTATGTCCCGCGGCTATCAATGCATCAGCCTCCTCATTGGTAATGAAATTATCAAGGAGGAGTATCCAAGGACCGTCTCCGTCGTTATAATTGGGGTTTGGATTCGGGATGACAGGTTTACCATCTCGTGTAACCTTCGGTCGTGACAGTGCCTGTGGATTGTACTCTTGTGAATAATTATTAAGTATACGTTCAAACATTTCATTCAATCCTCCCGGTTCGAATACTACTTCATTATTCTCGCCAATGGGACATACGAGTGACCTATCTAGTGAATCACAGGTCTGACACGCTGGTGCACAATTCAATTTCATGTATTCATAATCATCGCTGTCTTCAGCACAACTTCCATCGACCGCCCACTGACTACATTCGGCATCCATATTACGACATTTGTAATTGATCCGATTGTTTGTTGTTGAAAGTATCCATATCTTTTTCATGTATTCGATCGATGATTCAATTAGCGTCTGAGTTTTCTCAATAGAAACACTTTCATCGTCGTCAGAGGGGAGCTCCTGATGCACGCCAAATTGGTTCCTAGGTCATCAGTAAAGCAACAACAATACGATGCAATAGTATCAATTTGTCAGATTTGTGGTAAAGCAAGCAAAATATGTACAATAATCTCCTTATAACTCACGTATCCTCGAAGCAAACCATGCAACTCCGTTGACAATGGACCAACATGTACGGTGAATTGTAACCACATTCACCCATGGCTGCCCAATTCTTACATTCTATATCATTATCCGTACATGGTCCCATCCCCCCACTCTCTCTCAGGGCAGTGTATGCTGCAGTGAAGTCATCGCACGTATTACATGACAATGCACATCGATATTTCATGAATGCAGGATTTTTGTCACATTCCCCCGACGAGGCGAGGGTGGGACAATCAACTTCGTCGTCGTTCGTGTTGACACATTTTTCGGCATTCATAAAGTAATCATCCAAATCATGATTATCGTCATCGTCGTCGTCGTTTTGATGATCATCAATTATTATTCCTTCTGGCTCAAAGTAGACAGCCTGACACTCCTCTTGTCCGTTGGATCCCTCGGTGCATAATACATCGACTTTTTGCTTCGCCACCGCGGCGGTGTCGACGACGATTGCTGCGATTATGAGCACGGCAATGAGGGATTTAGTCATCATTGATAGCGGGGGTAAAAGTGGTCCGTGTTGGTCAAGGAGAGATGTTCTAGTTCTACATAAATATTATAATGGGTGTCATTACTCCTAGTAGATATCTACTCATAACACAAATAATACTGATAGTCTTTCCAGGACTTCCTCAAATAATCACCCCCATTAATACTCATTACTATTACCTGAACTTGGGCTCTGTTACTCAAGCGTTATATTCATTGCTCTCTCCTCATCTCGCACCGATGCTGGCGATAAATACACGTAAAGCAGCGTCTCTTGCTTCGCTTCTCATCTCCGCACAAGAGTTATTGTACGCAGTCAAAGTTGAATCGATCAATGCTCTACTGACAACACCTCCTTTGAATGCACCTAGCAAATTATGCATGGCATGATAACTCCCAGCTGATGCAGCAATCATCCAATGCTTCACAGCTCGCTCCATATTTCCGGACTGTGCCTCCATGGCTCCAAGGTTACATCTTGCATCTTCATTTCCTGCCATAGCCGCGGCCTCGTAGTGGAATTTGGACTTCTTTGAATCTCCCCCTGCATGATAATAGGCACCCAATTGAAAATGCGCCTTGCTGGACCCCAATGCCGCTGCATGTTTCCATAATTCCATTGCTTTGTCCCGATCCTGCAGCAACCCTAAATCACCATGGTAATAATAAAGACCAATTTGATGTATTGAACCAGCATCATTTACCTCAACCCGCTTCATAAATTCTTCAACTCTTTCTCCATCTGTTATATTATTTATCTGTGCTTTGCAAAACGGACAATTCTCAATATTTCCAGACTTAATACAGGAACACACGCATCCTCCACAAATACTCTTTCCGCAACATGAATAATAATGTTCCGTATCCAATTTTGCCACCTCCTCATTCGCCTCCGCGTAATTGTAAATTGGTACGGATGATATAGTCGCAGGTGGAAGCGTCATACAAGATAACAATCTCTCTGGCATCGGTAGGAAGCAGATGGGACAGTCCTCCTTGGCCGGCGGGTCCTTGAACAGCGCCTCATCGCGTAGCTCGGCGGCACGTTGTTTGCATTCTTGCTTATGCGTCGGCCAATGATTCCTCTGGCAATTGGCGTTACAATACTTTACGAGCAAACACGACTTACACGTCTTGAGTTTGACGTCCCCTCCTGCCACATCGCCGCAATCGGCACAACGCGCCTTTATCTTGTTCCTAGCATCTAGTAGAGCGTTGACAAACTCGCTCTTCTCAATGAACGACTTTGTATCAATCCCCATCGATTCTAATTCCTGGCGTATCGCCTTGATTCCCATGAGGACGGATTATTAGCGTTCAAATGAAAATGCCACCCTAGATAGTTTCGAAAATTATTTTTGGTGTTTTCATTCTCATCCCGTCACGTGAAAGGTACGTTGGACGCAAAAACAATATGGTGGCAGACGCCAAACGCCCGCTGAGCCGGCATCACCACCCCGGCAATGATGGGAGCAGCAAACATCCTAAACTTTCAGGCATGCCGTCGATAATGGAAATTGGAGGCATGATGAAAGTGGACACCGCGTGTGACAAATATGAAGATGATGCCAGTGAAAGTGATGAGAGTGACTACGTTGACTGGCATCAAATCATGTTTACGTCGGAAACCGAACGTAGTCCCATCGAGCCGTTATCACCCGATAATGATTGGTTGTTTTCGGCTACTGCGCCATCGGTATCGTCCGGCGATGATAGCCTCTTCGGACTCGCACATTACATTGCCCCCATGGTCGTTTAATTTCTCGGTGTACGGAGCCTAGTTTCTTTCGGTGCCACGAGCAAATGCCAACGAGGGACGATGCAGAATGAAGTCAATCGTAGGAAGGAGTGCATTGCAGATGTTGAGGTGGAGGTGACGAGGCTAATGGCCTCGGCGAAACAGCCTGCTGAATTATCCAAATACATCAATTATTACATCAAAACTCACAGTGATAGTGCTGTTTACGATACGAGATATGAGCAGCTATTTGATAAACTATGTCACCTCTATTATAACTACAAATGTCTCGCAGAAGAAAACGGGGAAGTGATTGTGAGTAGTATAACCCATGAAAACTTCATGGCGGCCAAAAAATTGGTGTACAACGCAATGCGTTTGATCGATGATGAAATTGGCATTTTTCACCAACGTTTGGTCACCACTGATGATAACTCGAATAGTTATCATGATATCTGGGAGGATGTAAAACTTCCCAAAGGCCCGAGCTGTTTCTTTGGAAATGGAAATGAGGAGATTGGTCCGTGGAGTACCGGTTCACCTTCCATCGTCGTTGATGGTCGCACGGAGGTAATAGCACTGCCGAAAAGGTCAGATCATGACATTGCTTTGCCATTTGGCAAAAAAGAGCCTGGTGATAAAATTCGACTCTTCCGTCGCGAAAGGAAGAAGTTCTATTCTCGTGCTCGAATGACCCCAAGGAGCCACCGTTCGACTGTCGGGCCTCTCTTCATTTTGCCACGTTGCTTTTACTTCTTTCCACAAGGTGAAATGAGCAGAATGAGGAGGGGAGCTATTAAAAGAGCTTGTAGATGGGCTTATTGGATTGATGTTCACAAGTTTTTTCCCATTGATGAAACATTCGAACATCTCATCGAGGAGAAGGCGATCGAAATAGCTAAAGATGGAAACGTTGATGCTTTCCGTATCGCTGCGAGAGAGTTATTCTATAATCGTGCACCATTTATGAGAGACTATCTCATGACCATAATCACAGTTGCTGATGCCAAATTTGATGAGGGAAATGGATTCATTGATGACCGCTCTGTGTATTCAGATAGTGACAGGGATTTCGATAGGGATTTTTAGTTCATACTGACTGCTCAAATCAGCGTGATTAGACAAGGTTAGACACTGGAGTAGAGATCTCTCTATCTTAGAACTAAACATCAGCTAATGATTCATATTCATGACAAAAATGCACAACCCTAACAGGACTTTGGAGTCCTTGTTGCTTCTGTTGTACAACAATCGTACTTCATTCTTATGCAAAATAGAGAGAGAGAGAGATTAAGCGGGAACTGGCGTCAGCGAAAAGATTCCTCTTCTCCCAGAAGATCGCTTCTAGGAGGATTCTGATCATGGGGGCTGTCGCCTCCCTACTACTCTCGACATACAGTGAACTGGCGCTGCCCTCCGAGCGCTGTCAACCCAGCGCCGTTACCGGACGACCACCACGCGCACGCGTTCCGACTCCTGCAATGTCTGAGCAAGAGCAGTATCAACAACAATTTCTTCAACTGTATCGACAGGCAATGGCAGCACATATGCTTACGCAACCACGACTACCACGTCGTAAGTCGTCAATTGTACCGGTTGAGATTGATATTGGAGGAGGCGCAGCTGCGGCGTAAAAAAATTGATAGGCCAGCAGAGAGTAGGTGAAATAGTATGGTTGTTGGATATGGGATCTAAGAACAAGATTTTATCAAGTTGAGTTTCTGCAAAATCGTCAATTAGGATTAGGAGGGTGTAATATATTATGATGGAGAATGTTGTGTTCTAGAATGTAGAAATCATTGTAATAATAGTAATAGCAAAACTGTTTCATTTTCAACTGAACAATGAACATTAGCTTCTGTACATGTCATTGAGTCCATCACTGCTTAGCACGTGTATCCCCATGCTTATCCTCGCTAGCAAATTCTCTAAATTGATAGTGAATAAATTCTCCACTATATAGCAAATTTTTCATCATACCGGATTCCTCGTTCATTCTGACTCACAACATAATCACTGCCCAAACTCTTGAAAACATTTTAGTGCAACATTGATCATGTCATATGTTGTTGATATAGAGACTCGGAGCATTTTGGCATCAGTTGCCTCGAACAGTCTTTTAGAAATAGTAAAATGTATAATATATTGCGTGAGCACACACATAAGACCGATATTGATGATTAATTTAATCAAATGTATCCAATGATAGAGTCCAACGAAAATAATATATATATATCACAAGATCCTTACATTCGTAGGACGCGCAAGTTGTTACAACCGTCGTCGCCATCCTTTACCATTATCGCATTTATGTCGTCTTTCTCATCATCACCACCGCATTTGTTGTTATTATCATCATCATCATCATCATGACTGCCGATGATAATGCCATCGTTAATATTAACGATTGTAAATGATTTTACAACCTTGTTACTAATCTCTTGATCTACTGATATTACATCCTTCAAGTGCTGGGCGTATATATTACTAGGAAGTGCCATGTGAACTGTACATTTGTACGGTCGTTGGATGATCATCTTCTTCTTTTCAAGGTCTAGTAGGATACTACTTAGGTGATGTGTAGGTAGATATTATGCTATTTGGCTATCGTAGGTTCGTGACTCGTGACTCGACTCTTGAAGGATGGGGGCTCCGTGTTCAAGCGCAGGCAAATGAAAATTTCCAAACTTCGTTTTCGTTCATGGACGAATGATGATCGATAGTAGTATCCTAATAGCCCACCTCATCATCTCAATTGATGAGTAGAAGCAGCGTCGATGCACCGGAGGAGGAGGGGAATGCACCTCCACGACGGCGGGGTAAGATGGAGCGTCATGGAATAATAGGAACATCATCATCATCATCAATAGAAGAACAACAACGACATAATCAATTGCAATTGCAACAACAGCGATTATTCAATCCAGACGATTACATCATACATGGGATAGATGATGAGGCAACTCATTTGCAACATGGACTCATTCAACAACAACAGCAACAACAACAACAACAAGAACAACAACAACAACAAGAACATCGTAACCTATTACAACGTCCAATGCAGGAACAATGGCACCATGGTCGTGTCGTATCCCACCATACCCCCTCTTCTTCCTCCGTCTCGTCATCATCATCATCAGCCAATAGTGGTGGCAGTAAGAGTAACGCAGCGGATATAACCACGACAATGACACCAACGCCGGGTGATGAACCCCATCCACATTATTCACCCAAAAACAGTATTCTGGAGGTAGACGAGTCGAATCAACACAATGCATCATCATCATCATATATAGCCTCGTATCGGGCAGGATTAGAGGAAGCAAATTTACTCTCACGGGCCATGGAACGTCGTGCATTATTACAGGACCGTATAATCGCCATGGAAAAAGCACGTGCCAAATTAGGGAGCGGAGGAGGTGGTAGCGAAGTTGATACGCCCAGTTACAATCCCATCAACAACAACAACAACAACAACAATATCTTACATCACGAGGGGAGTGAAGAAGACGATGTCGTGAAACAATGGCAACGTCGAGAACGTCGACGACGACGGAATCATAGATTGGAGGGCATCGAGGGATGCGGACGACATTTACCACTACATTCTCCCGAACGTACATTCGACGAACCATTCTTTACTACATTTGACGACACTGATACTGCCACCGCCACCACCACCACCACTACTAGCGGCAATAATAATAATAATGTCAATAATAGTAATAATGATTATAGTAATGCTAATCTACCAACGGGTGCCAATCATCAACGGATGAATGAATTATCTGAACAGATTAAACGTGAGGCAATTGATTTTATGAACCATGATGCTGCTGCTGCTGCTGCTGCCAGTAGTAGTAGTAGTAGCAGTAGTAGTAGTAGAATGAAGATTGAACAAACAACGGGGGAGAAGGAAATAATTAATAACAATAGTGAAGAATGTGGGAGTGCTATGAATGATGATGGATCATCAATAATACTTACCCCCTGGACCATGAATGGGTTACTTAACGGGTCATTACTTGATCATACAATCGATGATGAATTAAATTGCATCGAGGAGGAGGAGGTGGGTGATGACGATTATGACGATGATGACTATTACAGTGACGCTGTCCAACAATTACAACAACAACACAGCGATTCATCGCCGCGACGATTAGATTGTGCAGCGTCAATTGATACCTCCGCGTGGGATGATGAAGGCATTCCGACGCCACAACAATTAGCACAATATACGAATATGGTACGTGTGGGGATACCTGATGTGGCTGTACTACGAGCAATGGAGAGAGATGGTATTGTTGACATGGAAAGGATATTACTTTCATTGAAACGTGGACAACAACAACAACAACAACAACAACAACAAACGGTATTGTCGACCACCAAGATTGAGACTGAGAACCAAGTACCGCAGGTTGAACACCAAATTAGCTACAGTAGTAGCAGCATCAGCAGTAGTAGTAACAAATCTGCACCATCATATGACGAAGGACAGTCTTTAGACAAGAAGGAAGGTAGGAGGATGACTCTGGGAGACGATCCAAATTACAGCAAATATTTCAAAATGGTAAAGGCAAAAGTTCCACAGTCGTGGGTGAAACGTGTGTTGGAAGTGGATGGGAAAGATGCACGTGTGCTTGATTTAGATCCCGATCGAACACTCATGGATCAATTACCGGAGGGGGCGGTGGATGAATTTGGCATTGTTAATTGGGATAAAGTCGAACGAGTGGCGACACCAACATCTCAATCAAACGCAATACTGTCTTCTACTGCTAATGACAGTAATAATAATAATATACCAGCAGACACGTTCGCCTCTGTCAAGGCTGAATTGGCAATGATGAGAGCAAAGGCGGGGGAGATGACTAGCGGGTTAAAGAAAGTTGACAACTCTGCCTCAACAAAATCAAATTCTCCCGTAGACATTTCGTCCGAGGCATTAGCAGCGTCGAATGCTCGGATAGATCGCTTGAAGGCTGCTGCATCATCCATGGAGGAAAGTAAATCAGGCTTGACTGATATAGGCCGACGTAGACAGAGTGTCGATGAAATTCGTCGTCGTGTTCCACAACCGCCGCCACCATCTTTATCGTCTTCATCGATGGTAAGAAGCACTTATCCTAGTGCCATGCCGCCGGCTACAACAGTGAATGTCAATGCGAAACAAACAAATAATGATCTCCCGTTGAAAGACGACCCACGCTACTCGAAGTATTTCCAGATGATACGATCGAGAGTACCTCGATCGTGGGTTGAACGAGTCATCGAAGTTGATGATCGAGATCCAGCGATTCTAGATTTAGACCCAAATAGGTCGTATTCCAGTCAGATGGGAAGCGTCAAAAATGAGAACAATATAATTGATGATTCGGCGACAACACATGCATCGATTGTATCAGAAACTCCAACATCAGCCGGCGTAGATAAAATTGAGCAGCAACAAAGTGAAGTGGCAGACAATAGTCAATCAATGCCCATCATACAAATTAATGATAATAAAAATGACGATGATAGAAGTGATACGTCGAGTATTACGTTCCGTGATAACCAGGATGATAAGTCTATTGAGCTGTCGCGTATCTCGCTCTCTTTACAACGCTTGGATGGTTTGTTAAATGAGCAAGCAAGTAAAGATGGCGCAGATGCCGACGTGATGGCATCACGTTTATCACGTTTCACTTCTGCTGAGGAAGTGGAGAAGAAGCTGAATGAGCTCATCGATCGCTTTGACGCGAAGAAGGCTAATGATGAATCCAATAATACTATGTCCGACACTCAGAAAGAGATGTTGGAGAAGAGTCAAGCCGACATCACTAAGCTGTCTGCTCTATTGAATAAGGAAATTGCGGGTGCAGATACAGAACAACCAATACAATCAAGTCTTGACATTCTTCCATCGCTGCTCTCACAAGTAATACGAAAGCTTGAACAACCAATTATGGAGGAGTCCGAGGAAGTGGAGAATGATTCAACAAAGTCGGACTCACCTAACAAAGCACTAGAGTCGCTATTTGCCAAGCGTATTGCCTTGGCAGAAGAAGTTAATTCGCAACCAAAACAATTATGTGATGACCCTGAATATTCTAAGTACTTTAAGATGCTAAAAATGGGACTGCCGCGAGAATCTGTCCGACATGCTCTTGAGCGGGATGGGAAAGATGTAAAAATTCTCGATCTCGATCCGAATTGTCCACTATCAGATCAAAAGGAGGATGTGGATGAGAATGTCATACCAGACAAAAACGCTGCGTTGAAGGCCCTGTTCTCAAAACGTGCAGCTGCATTAGATAATAAGGATGGAAAGGTTGCAGCAACGTCTGCGTTGGAAGCTCTCTTTGCCAAGCGTGCTGCCACACCCCTGAAGCAAGAAGGCTCTGCTCCGGCATTACGGGTTGATCCTGAATTCGAAAAGTACATGAAAATGTTAAAGGTTGGCATGCCGAAAGAAAATGTAAGGAAGGCTTTGGAGAGAGATGGTAAGGATGGACGAGTTGCTGATATGGATCCAGAGAAATCATATGCCAGTCAGGTCAAAGTTGATGTTGTTAAAATTGATGTTGATCTACCCCTCAAAGACGATCCAGAATATTCTAAGTACTTCAGAATGATCAAGATGGGCTTGCCGGTGGGTGCTGTGATGAACTCGATGCAAAAGGATGGAAAGGACCCGAATATTATCAACTTTAATCCTGAGAAATCGCTTTCTGAACAGCAAAAATTGAAGGAGAAAGCAAATACTGGCCCTCCTCTCAAAGATGATCCAGAATACAGCAAGTACTTCAAAATGCTCAAGATGGGCTTGCCAATGGGTGCTGTAATGAATTCGATGCAAAAGGATGGGAAGGACTCGAGTATTATCAACTTAAATCCTGAGAAATCGTTATCTGAACAGCAACAAGCAAAAACAAAGGAGACGCCAACGACGCCAAAGAAGATCAAAGGGTCTACGATTGTTCGAAAGCGGCTGCATTGGAACAAGATTGATGAGTCAAAGCTGTCAGAGAATTCATTTTGGAATCAAGCGAAGGATCAAGCCTCTATTCAATTGGCGGGTCTGGATATCGACAATGAAGAATTCGCCTCATTGTTCACCTCTTCTCCCAATAAAAAAGCCTTGGTGACAACTAATGCAGCTCCCGACGCGAAAAAGCCGAAGTCGAATCAAAAAGTGCAATTGATTGATGGCAGAAGACGAATGAATGGTTCGATTCTGCTGAAGAAATTTAAGGTGAATTACTTGGAGCTCGCCAGACAGGTAGATCAGATGGAGGTCACTGCTGCAGAGGGGAATGAGCTTCGAGGAATGATGCAATTACTTCCCACGAAGGATGAATCCTTGGCTCTACGTAGCTACCTGCCACCAGTGGATGCACCTCAGTCAGAAATTGATGAATCAATAGCAAAGCTAGGGGAGTGCGAGCAATATATGGCAGTCATGCTTGACATTGAAGATGTACAGAACAAATTTCAGGCCATGGTCTTCAGAGCAGAGTTTGACTCGATCGCGGAGAGTATTCGACATGGTACCAACGTTTTCATGAAAGCTTGTGAAAGTGTCAAGAACTCGGAACGCTTTAGAAAGTTACTATTGTATGCATTAAAACTTGGGAATGCACTGAATACGGATGGATCAACCCAGGAAGTGACAGCAATTACGTTAGATTCTCTGTTGAAACTGGCCGAGGCAAAGGCATTTGATCGACAGACTAGCGTGTTGCACTATCTTGTTTCTATTCTGCAAAAGAATGATGAAGATGTATTGAGGTTAGCCGAGGACTTTGTTCCCGTGAAGGCAGCAGAACGTGTGTCTATGGACATGATTGCTCAGCAGTTGCGAGAAATGGAAACGGGAGTTGGTTTAGTGACGGATGTCGCAAAACGCCACTTGATAGAAACACCAGTTGATAGTACAACACCAGTAGATGACTTAGTCCGCCTTACAGCTATGGGTCAATTTTCTTTCAATGCAGAATCTACAATACAAACCCTCATCATTGAGTTTGCAGACGTGAAGAATCAATTTGTTGAGTTGTTACAGTTTTTTGGTGAAGATTCAGCTGTTACACCCGAGCAATTTTTCTGCACAATTAATAGTATTGTTTCAGTATTTGATCATACTCATAAAGAATTAAAGAGGAAAGAGGAAGCCAAGGTGAGCAGATCTTTTGTGTGTGTGTGTGTGTGTCTAAATTCCATTATTTACAACCTCACTGTTGTCGTCCTTCATTCCCCAAGGAGCGGAAGAAAAGGATAGAAGATAAGCAAAAGTTACGAGAGCAGGAAAAGACTGCAAAACAAATAGAATTGTAAACTAAAGTGCAGAAGTATAAGTCGATACATTATGGTAGAGTAGAAACAATTCGGATTCTGTCTCTCTCTCCTTCTCCCCCCCCTCCCTCCCTCCCTCCCTCCCTCCCTCCCCCAACAACCCTCCTTCACCCAAAGCGAATTATTGGATTGAATCTGGACTATTCCCCAGCCAAAAAACTCAGCACTAGCAAAAGCATTGTAGACAAACCCTCCTCCGCCCATCGCAAATTATTGGATTGAATCCTTGTCAACTTGCACCATTGCGAACAATAGACAACTGGATGAAAGCGTCTCTGGCTTCACTCCTCATCTCTGCACAGGAAGCATTGTATTCTGCCAAAGTTGAGTCGACTGATTCTCTGCTAACATCACAGTCTTCCAAAGCAATTAGCAAATTATGCATGGCAGAATAATTCCCAGCCGATGCCGCAATCGCCCAATGCTTCACTGCTCTCTCCATATTTCCGGACTGTGACTCCATGCATCCAAGGTTGAACCTTGCCACTTCTTTTCCAGCCATAGCCGCGGCCTCGTAGTGGAATTTGGACTTCTTTAAATCCCCCCCTTCATGATACATAATACCCAAGTGAAAATGTGACTTACTGGACCCAAGTTTCACAGCCTGTTTCCATAATTTAATTGCCTTTGCTTGATCCTGTAACAAACCAATTGCTCCATGGTAATAATCATTAGCCACCTTACAAATCGAAACAGCATCATTCGCCTCAACCCGCTTCATCATTTCTTCAACTATTTCTTCATCTGTTATTCCATTTCTATCTGCTTTGCAAAAAGGACACTTCTCATCGTTTCCAGATTCACGGAAGGAGTGTACGCACCCTCCACAAATACTCTTCCCACAACATGAATAGTAATTTGCCGTACCCTTATTTGCCAACTCCTCATTTGTCTCAGCATAATCGTGAATTGGAACGGACATTATAGTCGCAGGTGGAAGCGACATACTACATATTAATTGAAATGGCATTGGTAAGAAGCAAATGGGACAGTCCTCCTTCGGCGGTGGGTCCTTGAAGAGCGCCTCGTCACTTAGCTCGGCGGCACGTAGTTTACATATTTTCTTATGCTTCGGCCAATGATTCTTCTGGCATTTAACGTTGCAGTACTTGACAAACTTACATGCCGTACATGCAAAACAAATAATAGAATTGTAAACTAAAGTGCAGAAATATTCGTCATCACATTATGGTAAAATGAATGCAGATAGAATATTCTGTCTCTCTATCTTCCACAACTATAAAACTCAGACGAGCCTCCATCCGTTGCAGATTATTCGATTGCTTTCTCATCAACTTCCACCAATGCTATCAGATCGACACTGGATGAAAGCATCTCTTGCTTCGCTCCTCATCTCGGCACAAGAAGTATTGTAAGCTATCAAGGTTGAGTTGATTAACTCTCTACTGACACGACCCTTTTCAAATTCTATTTGCAAGGAATTGATAGCACAATAATCCCCAGCGGATGCCGCAATTATCCAATGCTTCACAGCTCGTTCCACGTTTCCTCCTGAGTGATACTCCATGCATCCAAGGTTGTACCTTGCCATTTCGTGTCCAGCCATAGCCGCGGCCTCGTAGTGGAATTTGGACTTCTTAGAACCCCCCCCTGCATGATACATGTTACCCAAGGTGAAATGCGCCCGAATGGACCCAAGCTCCGCGGCCTGTTTCCATAATTCCATTGCTTTGTCCCGATCCTACAGCAAACCTTTTTCTCCCTGGTAATAATGATGACCTAGTACATACATCGAACCGGCATCATTTACGGCCACCCACTTAATTAGTTCTTCTGTTTTTTCTTCTTCTGTTTTTACCATTCGATCTGATTTACAATAAGGACAGGTTTCATAGTTTCGTGACTTAATACAGGAATACAAGCACCCTCCACAAATGCTCTTTCCGCAACATTCGTAGTACATTTCCATCTCCAATTTTGCCAACTCCTCATTTGCAATCGCATAGTCGGCAATCGGTACGGACAATATAGTCGCGGGTGGAAGCGTCATACAAGCTATCCAATTTACTGGCATCGGTAGGAAGCAAATGGGACAGTCTTCCTTGGCCGGTGGGTCCTTGAAGAGAGCCTCGTCACGTAGCTCGGCAGCACGTTGCTTGCATATTTTCTTATGCTCCGGCCAATGATTCTTCTGACATTCAGCGTTGCAATACCTGACGAGCATACACGCCTTACACGCCTTCAGACTGACTCCCCCCTCCTTGCCGCACTCGGCACAGCAGTGGGTCATCGCAAGATGTTGATGGTCCATTCGCTTCGAGGATTGAAATTTGGCGGTGGTGGTGTTTTTTACTACAAACAAATTCCAAATCAAAACTCACTCACCACATCGTCATGACACTGAACATGACACGACGTACGAGTCGGAAGAAATATCATTCATCTCTCATACACCACGATGACGAGGAGTCTTCGATGGTGGAGGAGCAGCAGGGGGGTGCTCCTGATAAAATCAATCGCGTGTCGCAATCCAACGAAGGGGGTGAGCATGAGGAGGACGAGGACGTCACAAACAATAATTGCAACAACTCCGACGAAGACGAAGAGGATGAGGAGGAAGAGAATTGGTCAATCCGTTCCAACACAACGTTCGTCATGGGGGGACTACTCCAACTAGCACTAAGCACATGGGACTATATTATCAACAAGCAAAACCTATCACTCAATCAACGACAATATTACCTGTACAATTTTCTAGGCATTGCAGGGCCATTAGTATACTTTTTAAATAGCGTTATTGATGTTCGTCGAGTATTGACTGTACGTGAACGAAAAAGAAATAAAGTAGTTGACAAATCGAATCATCAAAACAACGACCAGCATTATTGTAAGGGAAGTAGTGACGATGGTTGCGAATGGAATGGTCGGATAGAGAAAATCACTACTACCACAACTACTAGTGGTGACAAAAGTAGAAGAGGCGGCATTGGTTTACGATTACGTCTACTATTCATCAAACGTAAATTACTACATTGGCAGCATCATGTCGTGACTGCCATCGTGGCTGCATCGACTAGCATTTTCCAAAGATCAACAATACATGCCTTCGGCCATCGTAGAGAACTAGGTGCAGCCGCGACATTTGGGATAGCAGCATTATTAAGTGTCATCGGTGTTTTATGTCGTCTGTACTCGGAATCATCATCGTCGTCAATGTTATTGATGAAACCATCATTCGATGATGATGATAAAATTGACGTGGGATGGGAATTGTCAACATCGTTAGAGGGGGCGAGTGTACATATATATCTAGTGAGTGCAATACTTGCATTGTGGAGATGGCCACCGCAGATCTTGCCTACAACATCATCATCGTGTCTGCCGCGGTGTTGCTTCGGCAATAAGAACAAGGCAGCCACCACCAGCAATAGCAGTAATAGCTACGATGACGACGATAGTATCAAAAAAGGAAACACAACTCCATGGTATTCCGATGTAGGATCACTGGAGACACTTGGTGATGCACTCTTTGGGTTATCATCCGTAGTCGATGTATGTCTTCAGGATGCAAATTTCAATGAGATACATTGGTGGCAGGTGGCATCATCGTTGTTGTGGACGGTGGATGCGCTGCTTTATCTACGTGGTGACTTTGTAAGTTTATATGGCGTGGAACGACAACATTGGAGACCATCATAGTATTAATGGATATAAATAAGGTATGTAGTATTTCATACATATAATGAAGACATAAATTTATTCTTTTGGAGGTACTCCTAAAGCCCGGCAGCTCTTATTCTTTTGGAGGTACTCAAAGCCCAGCAGCCCTTATTGCCGGTGTCATCCAAAATTCCCAAGTAGTTTATACCCACGTAGGACCTAAATACCAGATTCGTGCTATCCTTCGCAAATCCCTCCTATCTTGCTTACCAGTGGAACTGTTTGTGGGTCGATGTGTGAAAAGAGTA
>Ga0247843_1004554_pt1 | contig 20496 bp, 17 predicted proteins | sample LaCruzMarch2017__FD_192420 | JGI IMG/M metagenome (GOLD analysis project Ga0247843, IMG submission 192420) | Freshwater microbial communities from meromictic Lake La Cruz, Castile-La Mancha, Spain - LaCruzMarch2017_8m | ecosystem: Environmental > Aquatic > Freshwater > Lake | place: Spain...
CTCGTTTGAACTCCTCACTGAATATCCGCCTTTGACGAATCTTTAAATTTGTACTTTTATTAGGCCTTGAATTTTGTTCGCTCATAAAATAAGTTGATTTTACGTCAACCTATTTTAGGTAATGACAGTTTACAAAAATTAAGCATATACCCTTTATGGAAGCTATAATTTCCCTCGCCGAGTATTTTCAAAACGAAGTACTGCGGCCCATCTTAAAATCACAGAACGAGTTGCTCATTGCGATGTTCCGGCATCAAATCAGTAAGCGAAAGACTAATTTTGATAATTTTTCGCCCGAAGACCAATTCATCTACATCGAACAAACCATTCGTAAAGATTTGAATTTCAGAAGCTTACTATTAGGCACAATCGTAGGACGACTGACACACCAACAATATGATGCTTACTCCCTACAGGAAGAAGAATTGAACCGTCGTACCATCAATATGCTGATTCAACGGCTTCAAAGCCAGTTGGTTAAGCGAAAATAGAAGGTCAGGGAGTAATCACACATTTGGAAAATGAACTGGGCTGCCATTCCTTTTTCCAGCCTCGTGTCGGCGTCATTTTTCGGGCAGCATTGAGCAAACCGGATTTATTGGCTTGAAAAGGGATATAACGTTGAGTCAAGTTATTGGGCGAAGAATCCGTCAATTTCATGGAGACATTGCTCCAGTTGAATTCGACAAATTGAAGAAATTTTTCAATGGAAGTCCGCAAAGCAGGCTCCTTATCGAATCGGTTTGCCGTCATATACACCGACGAGCCGTTGGAGGCTGATACAGTAGTTTGGGTTTGCAATAAATTGTTGCCTGAAAAGTTTTTGAATTCGTATCGCTCGCCTGTGGCAACCCCTTGGGTATCAGCTACATTTTGTTGGTCAATAATCCAGTTAAATTTCCAAAGGATGTTGGACGCTTTGCATGATTCTACAATAAAACCATTGTAAAGCGTGGAGGCTTCTTTGTATTTATTTTCTCGACTTTCAAAAGCTGCATACGTCCCTGATTCTTGCGTAATCGCGCCTATTTTTGCGTTTCCCATGGCAAATGTTACTCCCGTTCCTTTGGCCAAATGGAGTTTTTCAATCGTCAAATCAGCGTTTAACGGCTGTACATAGTTTCTTTTAGCAGGTATATGACTGATAAACGTTCCGACGCGGTGGCGACCGTCGGGAACGTCTTTGAAACCGAAATAGAAACCATCACCATAAAATTTAAGGCGAACGTCGGTTTCCACTTCATCAAATACTGCCCCTGTGATGGCTTTGTTGAGCCACAGGCCGGTTATATCGCTGGCAGAAGATTCGCTCATAAAAGCCGAATTGGTGTTCTTTATCAATAGCTTTTTGACGTAAAAACTGCTTTTGGGGCTTTTGTAAGACGTCCATGTATGTTTGGAACCTACCCACGAGAGTTTTTTTTGCAGCATCGTAGGATACGCTCCCGCATCGGCTACGCTTGGTTTGCGCAAGGCTCCGTCCATGACATAATTGTCTATCCGAACATGATTAGGGGCCTGCGTATAAAGCACTATCGCGCAGGGATATTTGGCGTATAGATTTTTGATATACAGACTGTCTTTGCGTTTATGCACGGTTGGATCCACCTGATTTTCAAACGTAAACGTATAAAAAGGCTTTTCAATAGGGGCATTGCCCCAAACCTCGTTGTCTTGTTGGGCATACAGGGAATCAATAATGACAGCTCGGTGAGCGCCTCGGACATTGACCCCCCAAATCGCAAAATCATCCTGCCGAATATTCAGGTGGTTAAAACCGTTGATTTCGCGAAAGGCTTTTACCGTAATTCGGTCATAGCCTTTATCCTGTTCATCGTTGCGGGTGAAAATAGTAATGCCGCACATGGGCATATTGCGAATCGTCACCGAACCCATCACCAGTTTCGATTTTGGGTTATTGGAAGGGGAAATGATGTGTAAAAAAGCTTCACCTCCCTGACTTAAAGGATTGGAAATCTTTACATTGGCGGCGTTGCCATCCAAAGTAAGCGCACCTGCTAAAGTAAGTTCTGGAATATCTTCCAGTTGAATAACCTTAATGCGATTGAGGCCATTTTTCGCTTGTAACGTTGTATTTTGGAAGTGAAAATCGACCCGCTTTGGGTTGGCAGATTGCTTTGGAGTAATTGTAACGGGTTCCATTTGATAGGTTTTAGCCCCAAAATTAACCCGTTCACAAGCGGATAGTGCTAATAGAAGTGCTTCATTAATACTGCCCGAAGAAGTGGAGGAAGGCAAAAACCAATCTATATTGACCCCATCCTGGTAATCAAAAATCCGTTTAAATCTTCCAGATACTGCACGATTGGCGCTGCTTACAATCGTTCCAACGTTGGGTTCTGATTCCTTATCTTCGGTGTCGTAGTGCCAATCTCCCTGTTTGCCTGCATCCGTTATGCGATACGTTTTTTTAGGCGAAGGATTTGACAGCGTAATCATGGTACGCAGCGTAGTCACCTCTACTTGTGCCCGTATCAATTGACCGTTGAGAACAAATAGAAGGGTTACTGCTAAAATGTGTACGACAGATTTCATGGGAACAAAAGAGTTATTCCCTCTATTAACTCCAAAATCTCCCGATATTATCTGTTGGGCACTAAAAAAATGAGGTCTGATTACAAAATATTCCTAAAGACCCAGAATTTCGATGGCAGCGTAAAAAACAAGGCAAATTCCAACGGTGGTAAGGGAATACATGACGGCATTGAAGGAAGCGCCGTTCATGTACAAAATGTATTGAATGATGAAACCAAGACCCAATACGGCGCCTCCAATGCCCCCAATGATGAATCCTCGCTTTCGGCGTTTGGCGTAATAAGCTTCTTTTTCAGTAGGAGTGTCAAACAATTTCATGTAACTTAGGTTTAGTAAAGTCTAATTAATTCTTTTTATTGTTCAACAAAAATGATTTTTGTCATTTTGTTAAACGGTTGATAATTAGATAATTACTAAAAATAAGTTGATTCAATTCTTTAATAAGAGCCTAAACAACACCAAACTATTTTTTTCTTAACTCCCACCAAGTCCACATAGCACCTAAAAAATCGGCGATACCCAACGGAATCAAGGCAGGTTGTGCAAAGCCCAGCAGGACAAATGCGATAAAAGAAACCAAAACAAGGCAGCGCGTCAGAATGGAGATACGCAGAAAAGGCTCGTAATTACTTGGAGCCCCTGCCACATAATAAAGCCCAATGTTGAAAACCAATATTCCCACTACTCGAATATAGACTTCCTGAGTAGGCAGAAGAAAAAAAGTTTGAAGCATAAAATTGGGAAAGAACGTAATGAGAAAGCCTAATCCCAATAAATAATAGCCGAAGTAATAAACGGATTTTGCAGCGCGTGTCATGGAAATAAAGGGTTTAAGTAGTTGATAGTCAACAAATATAGTAACGTTCAACTACTTAATCAATCATTCGGATTTATTCCTGATACGAATGTGTCATCAACTGATTATTCCTCCCTTTTTTTCTCATTCCGCATCTGAATCACGTAGGAAGCAAGCAAACCCGCTCCACCAAAAATCATCACCAACGAGATTTGAATTCCATCCCCGAAAGAATCATTTGTAAAGGGAGCTAAAATTGTGCCTATTAATAATCCTAATCCAGCTCCCACTACCAATAACCCAATCCGAAGTGTATTGTCTGGACTGATACGTCGGCGTTTTTGATTTTCAAGAGGGTTAAGCCCTTTGGAAATCATGGCCATTCGTTCGATGTTTTCGAAATAGCGTAGAAAAATAATCATTGTCAAACCGCCCACAATGGCGACAATCGGAACTGCAATAGCTGCTGCGTGCATTTTTGTATCAGTTTAAAGTAAATGTTTGGTTCGTTTTGGCTATATGATGCAACCTACCCAACTATAGGTTACAGGGAACTTTAAAAATTATTCAGGAAAAAAAATCTTAACTTCGTTGTAACCTGTTTTCCTCTTTGTGCATCCAATCCATTGTGAATGAACATCAGAAAGATATAGTCATTATTGAGCGAATTAGGACGGGCGACAAGTCGGCGTATCGAGACTTGGTACAGCGTCATAAGGATTTTGCTTTTACGGTGGCCTATCGCATTCTGAATCACCGTGAAGAGGCCGAAGAAGCAGCGCAGGATGCGTTCATGCAGGCATTTGGGGCGTTGAAAGATTTTAACCGAACTGCTAAATTTACAACGTGGTTTTATCGAATTGTGTTCAATGCTGCCTTGGGAGCCAAGCGCCGACAAAAGCCTACGGAAACGATCACAGAAACTCACGCGTTGGCCTTTTCAGTGATGGATACGACGCAGGGAATTCACAAAAAAGAACGTTTTACCCAAATTCAATACGCTTTGGCACAACTTTCGCCGGATGATGTGACAATGATTACGTTGTTTTATCTCAAAGAGCATTCGTTGGAAGAAATAGCCGAGATTACCGCGATTTCTTCGGAAACTATCAAAGTGAAACTGCACCGTGCCCGTAAACGACTGGCGGATGTGCTGCGGTCGCAATTGGGGGCTGAAGTAAAAATTTGTACTGAAATGGACTTACTGACCAACGACGAGATATTTGAGGTACTGGACGGAATAGCCCCTGCGGCAGTTCGCCAACGGCATCAACAATTGATGACGATGGATGAAAACTATCGACTGTACTTCAATGAGTTGCGCGATTTGCACGAAGGCTTGGCGGTACTACCGCTGGAAAGCCCTTCTTTAGCTTTTGAAACTAAATTGATGAGCAAGTGGGAAACTGCTCAATCCATTTACAAGATACCTGTTCTGCTCAGAATCCTTCCTTTCGTTTTAGCCGGTGTAATGGTACTGGTACTGATAGGTACTTTTATTTTCTGGAGATTACAACCTGCAACTGACAGTGGGGCAGGCAATGTGTATGAAGATTTTTTGAAGAACATTGACCTCAAAATGATTCAGAGCCTGTTACTCCCTATCAATTCGTTGCTTTTGCTCCTGATTATTGAACGAATAGTGAAGAATCGCTGGAAACGACGTTGGGGACAGGCTTGAAAAGCTGGCGGTGTTTTGCCAACTTTGCAGTTTCCAAAAGTCATTTTCCGTGAATCTACAACAAGCTTATTCGGCCGAGACGTTTCGTCAGGATGCTCACAAATTGGTGGATACCTTGGCTGACTATCTTCATGCCGCCCAAAGTCAACAGTTTGAAACCGTTATTCCTTATCGGTTGCCCGAAGATAATCTTCGTTTTTGGCAGGAAGATTTACAACAAGGCATTGGCGATTCAACTGCCCTGTTTGAAGAAATCATTTGCCAATCCAATCATTTGCATCATCCGCATTACATGGGGCATCAAGTGTCGCCGCCGTTGCCGATTGCTGCCTTAGCCGGGCTATTGACCGGGATGCTCAACAACGGGATGGCCGTTTATGAAATGGGTCTTGTTTCCAATCCTTTGGAACGAATACTGAGTGATTTACTGGCCGAAAAAATCGGGTTTACTTCTCAATCTTCCGGATTATTAACTTCGGGCGGAACCTTGGCCAATTTGACGGCTTTACTCTCGGCCCGGGCTGCCAAAGCCCCTACCGACGTTTGGGAAGACGGAACAGCTGGGCGTTTGGCCGTTATGGTTTCTGAGGAAGCTCATTATTGCATCGACCGTGCCGCAAGAATTATGGGAATGGGAAGTGAGGGCATTATTAAAATTCCGACCAATGCCCGTTTTCAAATGCGAACGGAGCTTTTGGAAGTGCATTACCAACGAGCAAAAGAAGCAGGTCTGACGGTCATTGCAGTCATAGGCAGTGCCTGCTCTACTTCAACGGGGTCGTATGATGACTTAATTTCCATTGGTGATTTTTGCCAACACCATAATCTGTGGTTTCACGTAGACGGTGCTCACGGAGGAGCCGTTGTTTTCTCCGAAAAATATAAATCGTTGGTCAAAGGAATAGAACTCGCCGATTCGGTTGTCATAGATTGGCACAAAATGTTGATGACACCCGCTTTGGCTACGGCTCTGATTTTCAAAAACGGCGAAGATTCTTTTCAAACCTTCCATCAAAAAGCGCAGTATCTGTGGGCAAACCAAGGCTCCCACGAATGGTTTAACTCAGGAAAACGGACGTTTGAGTGTACCAAGCTGATGATGAGTGTCAAAATTTATTCTATTCTGAAAACCTGCGGAGAAGGCATTTTTGCCGAAAATGTAAATACCCTGCACGATCTGGCGAAGGCTTTTGTTGAAATCCTGAATGTTAATTCGGCGTTTGAATTGGCCATTGAGCCACAAAGCAATATTGTTTGTTTCAGATACGTAGGGGAGGGGAGTAGCTCCGAAAACTACAACACACTCAATGCAACGATTCGGCAGCGACTTTTGGAAGAAGGAAAGTTTTATATTGTGCAAACCACCTTGCGTGAAAAATTGTACTTGCGGGTATCGCTTATGAATCCACTGACAACGGTCCGGGACTTGAGGGCATTGCTGGAAGAAGTTGAGAAAATAGCAAAGGAAATGGGATAAGCGTTGGAGGCTAAAGCAAGACAATGTCATTGGCATTAGCCACTTCAAAATTTTGTGTTTTAAGGTTTTGAGAGATAACAACCGAAGATTCTCTGGCTTTGGCTACGGCAAGTAATGCATTGTTTACATCCAGTATTTCCACGACTTCTCCTGCTTCAAAATCACCTTCTACGGTTTTGATACCTACCGCTAAAAGGCTTTTTCGGTTTTGGAGCGCCTGTCCGGCACCAGTATCAATGATGATTCGTCCGGCTACCAAACTGCCGCTGCCAAGCCAACGGTTGCGAGCCGAAATGGCATTTTCCTGCGACGCAAACACCGTTCCCGTTTCTTCTTTGAAGGCGCGCAAAATACCATCCGGTTCGTTCATTCCGAAGATAATGGTCCGGATTCCCATGCGCGTGGCCAGTTTAGCAAAAGTGAGTTTGGAAGTCATCCCACCCAATCCCACGCTGGATTTATCGCTGCGAACGTACTGAAATACGTCATTGACCTGCGAAACGGAAGGGATCACTTTTCCTTTATCGTCCAGCAATCCGCCCACCGACGTGCACAGCATCAACGTATCTGCCCCAAAACCAACGGCAATGAGCGTTGCCAACTCGTCGTTATCCGAAAATTTTAATTCGTGACTGCTTACTACGTCGTTTTCGTTGACAATGGGAATAATTCCGTTTTTCCATAGCTCCTGAAAAGTGTCTTTCATCTGCAAAAACTGGTCGCGGTTGGCAAAATGCCCCCGTTCGCACAGACTTTGCGCTACCGGAATATCGTAAGGAGAAAAAAATTGAGCGTATTTATTCAGAAGCAACAAATTGCCGATGGCGGCTGCGGCTTTGCGTTGGGTGATTTCGCCTGCGTAGTCACGGATGTACTGTTTGCCCGCCGCCACTGCTCCTGATGACACAATCACTAAATGGTATTCGGTATACAACTGCGCCACTTGTCGCGCTATCTCGACCATCACCAACGGATTCAACTCACCATTGGCCTTGGTAATGGCCGCACTTCCAAATTTTAAAACTAAGATGGATTTTGACATAACTCGTAATCTTTGCGGCAAAGTTACGAAGGTCACGGGCTTACCCAAATTTCAAAGGAGAGGAATGGCTATTAATGAGGAAGCGGAGTAACTAAATGTAAAAAAATTAAGCATTGAAACAGATTATTTGAAACGCATAACGTTATGTGTTATGTTTGTGTAATGATAGATAGTTTCCAGCATAAAGGTTTGCGACTTTTTTTTGAAAAAGATGAGTCTTCAAAATTGCAACCTCATCATATTGAGAAGATTCGTCGTATTCTTTATCGCTTAGATGAAGCCCAAACTATTGAAGATATGGACATCGTTGGTTGGGGCTTACACCCGTTGGTAGGTAACTTAAAAGGGTTTTGGTCTGTTAAAATTAATGGGAATTATAGAATTATTTTCCGTTTTGAAGACGGAAATGCGTATGATGTTGACTACATTGATTATCATTAAAAAGGAGGAAAATAAGATGAATAGAGGCATGAGACCACCACATCCCGGTTCGATGATACGGGATTTGATAGAAGGGATAAAGGAAGAAACAGGGCAAGAGTTAACCATTCGGCAGGTCGCAAAAGGATTAGGGATTACACCTAAGACTTTATCTGGTATTCTGAATGAACATCAAGGTATCAGCACCGAAATGGCTGTTCGTTTATCAGAGGCTTTTGGCTCAAAACCTGAATTTTGGTTGAAATTACAACGGGATTATGAACTTTGGTACGCCGAAAAGAAAGTAAATAGAGCTGCCATTGAGCATTTTTTGCCATTGCCAAAATCAACGCCGGAAGTGACTCTACAAACAGCTTAAAAGTTACTTGTTTGTCTTCACAATCGTCAACTCATCTTTGACTTTACCCTCTACATCAAGGCAACGATATGTTAGCTGATTATTATCAATCCGAATGTGCTGATACACAGGGCCGCTTTGAAAACGAGCCGCTGCGTAGTCTTCCTCAGACCAGTTTTTGTGTTGGCTCGGGATGCTGATTGAAATCGTATAAATAGTGCCTTTGTCGGGGGAAGCAACGGTCTTTTCGGCAAAAATCGGTTTGCTGCGCATGTAGTAATGAATGTGCCCGCTCATGACCATGTCCACGTGATAACGGTCAAAAAGGACTCCCCACTCTTTGCGAATTTGGGCGTAATCCTCTTCGAAATTGTAGGGCGGAAAATGCAGCATCACAAACTTCCATTTGGCTTTCGAATTGGCCAATTGTTTTTCAATCCAAGCGGTTTGTTCGGTGTTGGAAAAAGTCCCGTCAATCATGACAAACAACGCATTTTGGTAGTGAAATGAGTAAGTGCGTTCAGTTGGCAATTTTTCAGGGCCATTGCTTGGAAGGCTAAATAGGTTCTGATACATCGCTGCTCCCAAACCGTCCTGACTGTCGTGATTGCCGGGAATGGGCATTAGCGGTTTTTGGCTGAAAATTTGCCCCGAATGATGAAAAAACTCGTCCCATTCGTCGCGGTTGAGTCCGGTACTGACCAAATCGCCGATGATGGAATAAAAAGAAATTTCGGGGTGACGGCCCAATGTTTGACGCGCCATGTTACCCCAATCGGGTGATTTGTGGGTATCGCCAAACCAGATAAAGGAAAACGCTTCGGGCGTCGCTGCCTGAGTTTTGAAAGACGCAATTTCGGACCAAGCACCTGTTGTACCAACCCGATAAAAATAGGTGGTAGCCGGTTTCAGTTGAGTAAGATGCGCCGTAAAGCGCTGAACATAGCGGTCGTTGGGCAACAGGCGATCTTCCATTTTGAAACTCGTGGCAGTAGCCGTGAGGGTATCTTTAGCAGCTTCTGCCCAATAGATTACCGTGCCGTTTTTTACTTCCTGTTTGTTGCGCCATTGAATGTCCATCGTTGTGGTCGGGTCACTGCTGATGGTTAGCATGATTTGGTCGGGACGATTGGTCGCAGGATAGAGTGTTTGACGGAAAGCCCCCATTAAATGAGCTTCGCGGGCGCGACCTCGAACAGTGGTAAACAAGGTTTGACCTATCAAAGATTCAGATACTTCGGAAAGGAGCAAATCATCCCAATCGTGGTACGTAAAAGCACCGACCTTCATTTGTTGGAATTGTTGATTTTCGGGAAATACGTTTGAAATGACCGGTTTATCTCCCTTTTTTTGCGCTCCTACACTCAGAAAATACACAGGGCGGTGTTTGTCAAAGCCGTTGATTCCCAGTTCAACTTTGCCTGTGTCATATTTTTTTTGCCAAACATCGTAGGTATATTCTTCGTTTTTAACGAGCATGGCGGTTTTCTGAAATCCACTTTTTTCAAGCCAAAACGGAAGTGTTTTTTGATTTTGGTCCCGCATCAGAGAAACGACAACGGGCACGCTTACGTCGAATGTCCAATAACGCGTGGCTAGCGTTTGTTTTTCATCTTCCGAAAGAAAAGGAAGAATGTAGCTTTCAGAAATGGTGTCGAGTTGAGCAGATGTTAGTTTTTCGTACAACCTCGTAACGACACCGTCCATTACTTCGTGAACCGAACTTGTAGGTTGAGTGGTAGTGCAGGAAACAGCACTGATAAACAACAGAATACTTGCTAAAAATGGGGTGGATTTCATTGTCATTACTGTCACCGCTGCGTCTTTGCGAGGCTTGCCGCAGCGGTGGCTTTTATTTATTTAGGAGGATATTGCTTTTCCAGCCACGCGATCATCTTGGCAAAAACATCAACGGCAGCGGAGGGACTCATGCCGTGTTTTTCTTTGGGATACAATTCCAATTGGGTTAAAACTCCCAGTGATTGTAGTTTTTTGTGCAAATTTTCGGCTTGACTCACGTTTACAAGCGGGTCTTCCACTCCATGAAACGAAATCGTGGGCACGGCGCTTTCTTTGGTCAAATGAAGCAATGGACTGGCATCAATGCAAATTTGCGATTTGGGATCAGCATCTCCCAAAAATCGGATAACGGTATTGTTGGCGTCACTGCCATCGGCACGTACTGATTTATCCGTCAAATCCGTAGGGCCCCAAAGATTAAGTACGGTTTTTACCTGTTTTTTAGGGTCGTGTTTATACGCATAAAGCAAGGCCAAATGGGCACCCGCGCTGCCCCCTATGAGGGCAAATTCATTGCCGTTGAAACCATACCTCGCCGCCTTACTTGATAAAAAGGCAAGTGCTTTTTTGATATCCTCAATTTGAGCAGGAAACAGATTTTTTCCATCTTTTACCAAACGGTAGTTAATAGACACCACCATGTAGCCTTTTTCTCCTACCAAATCGTCAATGAGTTGTTTGGGAAATTCACTTTTGTCACCTCGGTTCCAAGAACCGCCGTGGATATAGACGACTAACTTTGTGTTGCTGTTGTGGTTGTCGGGATAGTACGCATCTAATAGATTATCCTTGCCTTCGGCATCCCCGTACGAAACGTCCATCAGCGATTGATAAGTTGGTTTTTTAGGAACATTCGCCGCATTTTTGGCTACGCCATCTCGCCAATTGTTCTTTTTTAAATAATTGACCAAGTCTTCCGGATGATCGGTTTGGACTCCGTTTACTCCTTTTTGTAAAGCGCTGTCCCATGCCTGCGGTCCTTCGGAGGGACTTTGTACATCCAACCAAACTCCTACACCCTCATTTTGGGCAATTTGGACCATTTCTTGGTCGTAGATATTGTCTAACGCTTCAATTTTGACTTGACCGAGAAAAAAACGCAGTTGGTCTTTGTTCTTTACATCGTCAATCAGGCTCGTCATCAGCGGCATTTGAGGGGCCACATTGCGCCACTGCTTATAACTTGGTATTTTGTTCAGATAGACAACTACCTGATTTTCCATGCCCTCCGCTTGGATTTGCTTCCAGGTTTCGGCTGCGTCGGCATCTTTGAAATCCAGATAAATATTGATTCGATTTTTACACAGTTTCAATACCTCCTTAAACTCAGGAATGCGGTGTACCGTTGCATCGGTAGGCTTGCTGTTTTTTACCTGCAATTTTTTGAGCTCAGCCAATGACTTTTCGTTGACTTTTCCCGTACCGTCGGTCATGCGGTCAACGGTATCATCGTGCTGAACGACCAAAAATCCGTCTTTACTGATTCGCAAGTCAACTTCTACGTAGTCTGCGCCACTTTTGATGGCTTCTTCGTAGGAAGCTAAGGTGTTTTCGGGCACATTCACATGGTTGCCTCGGTGAGCAATCACCACAAATTTATTCTTTGAGGCTGGCAAAGGAGCAAGGCCATTCTGGGCAAAGCTACCCAAAACACTCAACCCGCAGGCAAAAACCAATATGAAATTTGTAAATAATCGTTTCATTTTTCTCCCGAACAGTTAGTCAAAAAAACAGATTTTAGTATAAGAACAATCTTCCAATGGATTAGAAATAAATTACTTTGTGAAGAAAAAATGGGTGGATAGCTCTACACTTTTAACCTTTGAGGTGTCATGACGGTTTGCTGCTCATTTTCATTGAGGAGCTGGTTGAAGTAATGCTCCAGAATAGTTGAATATTCCGGAGACATTTCTTTTTCTCCCAGCCCGGCCAGCAACTCGTCAAGCTCCTCTTTTGATAACTCATTGCTGAGCAGCTTGTCAATTAGGTGTTCGGGACGGGAGCGTTCCATGTTTGTATGGGTTTAGTATCTGTTTATAATACGCTCAAAATGGCTGAAAAGACTACTTAAAGCACTTTTTTCTGGTTTGTGACAAATACGCGGGTACTTACTGTATAAGTGCCACCGTTAGGATTTTTGTATTTCAAATCCACATAAAAGGCTTTGTAGCCCGTAGCTGAATACGTTTCTTTTAACTTAATGTTGGAGGTGTTAGAAACACCCAAACTCTTGCTTGTCCATTTGTCGTTTCTGAAATCACGGTCGGTAGAGGTAGTTGTCCAAAGAATAGCATCTACCAAATCCGCACTTTCCGTTTTGACATTCAGATCCGCTGATTTTTTGCTTGATGAAATTTTCCAAGTAGGCAAAGGATAGGTTTTATTATCTAATGTCGTACCAAAAAAGGCACTCAGGGCTTCCAAAGCCTGTGCGCCGCCACCCAAATCGTGTCCTGCGTTTGGCACATAGTGAATCATGTTTTTGCCAGGAATTTGGTCGTAATAATGCTTGATGGCGTCTACGGTCCAATATTCATCGTTAGTGCCGATGAAAATCATTTTTGGAACCGTCAGTTTAGCCCGGTAGGAGTAAGGATCAACCATTGTGGTGATGGCATTTCCTTGAGAAGTGTTGGCCGTTTGTGGAATTTCAAGCTTTACATAATCTCCAATTTGCTCGCTGTATGCCCCGTACGTTTTCAGTTGATAATCAAGCGTAGCTGGCATGTTAAGCATGTCAATTACCATCGGCCCGATGGCTTTTACCCGGCTATCGTCAATGGCTGCCGTGAGCCAAGTCGTCCAACCGCGTTTGGAAGCGCCCGTTACCAAAAAGTTATTTACATCGTGTTTCAGGTTCTGTTTGGAAAATGCCTGAATCGCATCCATAGAGCGTACGGCGCTTTTTACCATTGGAAAAAGCAAAGGCCACGAATAATCACCGTCTTTTTTGAAGTTGTGAAGGGTATAGGAAATCAACGCATCTTCGGTCAACTTGCCAAACAGGGGTTGGTTGGGAGCTTGTTTCAACAATGCTACAATGGCTTTATTTTTGGTAGAGATACCTGCCAGTGGAAGCCAAAATTTGTCTTTGTCGCTCCAGTTAGGTTGTTCGTTTTTGTTAGAACCTCCCGTAATGAAGAGCATAGCACCGTCGTGCAGATTTTCTTTGGGAACCAGTACGGTCAATTGGTGACGCCAAACAATCCCTCTCCAGGTCTGAGAAGTAAGCAACAAATTATAGCCCGTCACATCACCCATGGGAAATGTGTCTTTCAACTCCCATTTGAACGTGTTGTCTCCGTTATTGATATAGCTTTTGAGGGCAGTCTCGGGCGTGATGGCCTTTTGCTGGGCTTTGAGTTGTAACGTGAAGGCAAAAAAAGTAAGGAATACAATAAAAGAGGACTTGCGCATGATAGTGAATTGAATGTTGAGGAAAGAAATAAACAAGTGAGCAAAATTGCAAATGGGCAAAAATGGAAGTCGTCTATTAACGACGTATAAACTAAGTATGTATTTTTTAGCCGGACACATTTACCTAATAACGGTTAACAATTAACGGTTTTTTACTCCGGCTTCGGGCTTTCTTTCACAAGCTTAAGAGCTTGCTCGATGTAAATTTCGCCCGTCATTTCACCCAAACTCGTGCGACTTACGTACTCGTATCGTTTGAAACTGTTGAAATCTACTTTAGTAAGCATATAGCCATACGCATCGTTGGTCAGTCCAAAAAGGAAGGGCAATTTGGTATTCATGTTACGTTTTACATAGTAACCAATATTAGGTAACGCTTCTCCCGGGATGGTGAGAATTTGAGCGGGGCCAATGTTTAACAGGTTCAATTGTGTACTTACAGAATTGTCTTTGGCGTTGGGATGCTTGAGCGGAGAATTTTTAAGAATGAATTTCATCATTTCAGATTCTACGGGAAACTCCAATTTTCGGGAAGTGCAATACAACGCCGGATTTTCCAAAACAGGAGCCTCATTCACAATTCGTAAGGCTTCGTCGGCCAACAGTTCTCCGATTCTGATACATTCTTCCCACGTATTGGCTTCTGTATTGGCTTCGCGGCGTGTATCAGCCGTTACCATGCCTCCTTGGGCACCGTTCATGAAAATGGCCATTCCTCCTGCTTTAGCTTCGATGCGATCGTACAGAGGCCCGCACAAATCAGGACTTATAATGCCTCTTCCTGACCCAATCACTTCGGGGTGAATGGCGTAGTTAACCAGAGTGACAATGTTCTTGCCTTTGTTGGTGCCCGTTGTTGCAATGGCTTGAATAATACCGCAACGAGGGTCATACAAAGCGGGCGCGTAGTAGTTGTAGGCAATGCTTCCTTTGGCTTCTCCCACGGCGATTTTCAGCGTTGCAGGTTCGAGTTTGGTAATTGCTTCATTGACTGCATCCGCGATTTTTTTGACACAATCGTCTAAATAAGTTAAGTCAGCAGAAGATTTGCCGGTTTGGTCAGGAAACGCGTAGGCATCAGGCCCGCTGTGGGTATGAGTACAGCCAATCAACACATTTTCGGGCGGAATACCTTTGATCAATGCTCTGGAACGATTTCCTAATACTGACGACCAGCCCAAATTATCTACGCTTACAATGGCGATACGCGTTGGACCTTTTTCCAAGACCAAGACCCGCGCAAATAAGTCTCCCTTTTTTTCGGTGGTTTTTTTAGGAGTGCCAATGCCTCCTGAAGCGGGCAAAAGCGGATTGGGAGTAATTACCTGTAAAGCAGTTCCAACTTTTAACGTTTGAGAATGTCCCGTGAATGCAACGGCACACAGGCAGAAAATGATGCTGAGAAATAAGTTGTATTTTTTCATTTTGGAGATAATAAGGGTGGAAAATCTTCCACCCTTATTGTATAGTAATCAAATAGGAACCTTAAAGATTTACCAAGGTTTGCCGGTACCTTGAATCACCCACGGCTTTGACCAAGGGCTATTTTTTCCATCAATTGTTGAGTACGAAGTTGTTTCCAACTTGCTCATCGCCGACTCGGTATTGGTTTTATTCAAGTTACGTTCGTCGAGCATGTAGTAAAACCGAACCGGCAACACACTGCGTTTTGCCTGTGGACCTGCTTTGAGCTCAGGGAAGCCTGTTCGGCGATAATCGAACCAAGCTTCCTGAGCTGCTGTCCAGCTTGAAATCCATTTTTGTTCAATGATTTGTTTCAACGTGCCATTGTATTTTACGTCAGCTCCGGCAATATAAGCAGCATAACTGCTTGTAACTCCCCACGTATCCATTGAGGCTTTTACACCTGCTTCGTAGTTTGTTTTGGCATCACCCGCAGCCCAACCTTTTAAGGCTGCTTCGGCCAAAATAAAGCGTACCTCTGCTGCTGACATCAGACGGGATTTTAACAAAGGTCCTTTGGCTTGTCTGTAAATATCATTAACCCAAGACACGTGCGGATTATTAGCACCCTGTTCGGCAGTAGGGCTGAGGTTATAAGAAGCTCCTCCCACGATTGCAATCGGCAAACCTACGTATTCATTTGTGTTGTATTCTTTACCTGCTACTTTGTCGGGAGAGAGATTGCGTTTAGTACCATCAATCTTGTCAGTGCCTTTAGGAAGAGATGGATCCACCACAATCTGTATTTTTACTTTATTGGCCCAAATGGCCAAACGAGGGTCTTTTAAAGCGAGTAATCTATCGACAAAAGGAGCCGCCATTTTAATTCGGCGGTAGTTGCTCTCGCTGGCATCGTAGATGGCGTTGGAAGGCCAGGAATCAGCGTCGCTGTTTCCCGCAAATGGCATGGCGGCATCGTCGGCAATGGCCGTAATAATGGGGTATTGCGTAGCGTTGGCAACAATTTTTTCAATCCCCGCTTTTGCTACGTCCGGTTTCTTGCCTGAAATACGCATGTAGTAACGCAAAGCCAAAGAGTTAGCCAATTTTCTCCATTTAGCTGGTGCGCCCTGGTAAAACACATCGGCAGTTCCTACGGTAGCGGTATATTCAGTTGCGTTTTTGGAGAGCAGTGTATTGGCTTTCTCTAAATCGGCTAAAATTCCCGTATAAATAGCTTCCTGTGAATCGAAGGCGGGGAATGTGTTTTCAGCACCGCCTACGGCGCCCTTCAAAGCGGCAGAATAGGGCGCATCTCCCCACAAATCAGTGATAAGACCATACATCATAGACTTCATCACTAAAGCAATGCCTTGGTGCAATTCTGAATTGATGGCTACGCCACGGTCATTCACGTATTGATTGTTGCGCAGGATATCGTAATAACCCGTCCAGCTTTGACTGCCGCCCCAATCGTACTCGTTGTGGCCACCGCTCCAGCCATCTTTTTGGGTATGTTGCATCACCCCCGCTATGTCTTGATATCCTAAGTTGACAAATGCTTTTCCCGCTTCTGTCAGTACAGTGGAAAGTACCAAATTGGGGTTAGCATTGTCGGGGTTGACCCCGTTCGGGTTTACGTTCAGTTCTGTTAAATCCTTGCAGGAAAATACTGTACAGGAAAACAGAAACGCGAAGCATGTGAATTTAAATGTATTGAGTTTCATTGCTTTAATGTTGTTTATGTTCTCTTAAAAAGTTAAACCTAATTTAAATCCGACAGGAATCACCCAAGGATTGACATTGTAGCGCTCAATTCCTTGTTTGAATTGGCTTCCTCCCTGTACACCTGCTTCGGGTTGGAACGCATTTTCGGGGTCAATGTTGATTTTAGCAGCAGTCCACAAAATGATGTTTCTACTATACACCGAGAAGTTGGCGCTTTGTACACCCACTCTTTTCAGGAATTTTTGCGGTAAGTCGTAGCCAACGGTGATTTCTCTCAATTTTAGGAAAGAAGCATCGTACAAAAATGCCCTTGTGAAAGACCATGCCGTACTTCCCGCAAAAGGAAGAATGGTAGTCCCCGCACCGCCCAAGTTTTCTTTATAACCGGTTGGGTTTCCGTTTGCATCATAACCTGTTGCAATGACACCGGGAATAAATACACCGCCGTGGGGCAATGTGTAAGGGCCATATTTGAAAGGATAGCCGCCGTAATCAGGGGTTGGACCGCCTACTAATGGGAAGTAATTGCCGTTGATTCTGATAAGTTGATCTTGATTGGCTACCAAGTAGTCACGCAATGCCTGCCCGGTCAGTCCGTTAGGATTAATGAGTTTGTCTAAGAAAAGTTGTGATTGACCATTTTCTTCGCCGTAACGGTAGGTTTGAGACACAAAATCTCCGCCATTTCTCCAGTCAAATGACAGGCTCAAACTAAAGCCTTTGTAAGAAACGGAGGTCTGCATTCCCATGATAAACTTAGGGTTGAAGTTACCAATCTTATTTTTGGTATTGATGGCATCAATGGATTGCCATTTGCCCGTTTGATCCAAGATCGGATATCCGTAGTAAGGAGATTCCTTGTTTTCAACGGTTACGATTTTGGCATCATAAATATCTCCGATTTGCTCCCCTACGTACGTCCATGCACCTCCTTTGGCATCCTGCCATAAGGTGTAGTAGGGTAAGTCATCCGATAGCGATTTGATAGTGGTGCGGTTGCGGGTCCAGTTGGTGTTCAAATCCCATCTCCAATTGTTTTTGTCAATAATGGTCCCACCCAAGCTCAATTCAAACCCTTTGCTTACTAACAAACCGGCGTTGATGTTTTTGGATGAATAGCCCGATGAAGGCGGCAATTTGGCACTTAAGATTTGGTTACGGTTTTCAACCATGTAATACGTACCGGAGAAACGCAGACGGTTTTTGAATAAATTCAAATCAATTCCACTCTCGTAAGAGGTTACAATTTCAGGTTTCAAATCTGAGATAAGGAGTGTACTGGGTGAAGAAAGACGGGGAATACCATCCCAAGTGCCTGCATTGCCCAACGTTCCGAGTAACTGATAAGGACTCGCGTCATTACCCACTTGAGCAAACCCTGTTCTGAGTTTCAACATGCTGATTTGCGTTGGCAGAGGTATCATTTCGTTTACCAACAAACTCAAAGAGGCGGATGGATAAAAATAGGAACGATTGGCAGCCGGCAACGTACTAGACCAGTCGTTACGGGCCGTAATGTCCAGGAAAATCATGTCTTTAAAGCCCAGATTAGCCAATCCATACACGCTGTACATAGCGCGTTGAAACCAGCTGCTGTTGTAATCTAAGTTGGCAGGAGCAATGTTTTGGATGTTGTATACTCCCGGTACAATTAAACCCGTGCCGTTTTTAGTTGCATTGGTGACATTGGAACCTCTCTGATAACGCGAGTTTCCTCCCACTGAAACAGAAAAATCAAAATCTTTGAGGTCTTTTTTGTAAGTGGCTAAGAAATCGGCATTTCTTTCAAAATTGGCAATGTTGATAAGCCCATACGCACCGCGAGGATCATTGGTATAGCTATTGGCTATTTTCATCTCACGATTCTCGTTGTAAGTATCCAATGCATATCTACCCATGATACTCAACTCAGGGGTAATTTGCCAATCGGCTCTTACGTTTCCAAAAATACGATCCCGAACAAAGCTGTTGTTGACTTCATTCGCCAAAAAGTAAGGATTGTTGTAAATTCCTTTGAATTGAGAACGTTGTTGAAGCCCTTCCTGACCCGGAAGCCAGTAATTTTCTAAATCTTTAATATCAGTGTGCGGAGAAACGGCATACGCCCATTGAAGAGGGTTGGTACCACGGTTACCAGCAGGACGGTTATTAGAATTGGAACGGCTCAAATCAAGGTTGCTGCTTACTCTCAATTTTTCGCTAACCTTTACGGAAGAGTTTAAATTAAACGTGTTTCTGAATAAATCAGAATTAGGAATAATTCCTCTGTTCTGCATGTTTGAATACGACAACCGATAGCTGTAATTGTCATTACTGTTGGCTACCGATACGCCGTTGGTTGTCGTAATACCCGTCTGAACAAAGTTTTTGACGTTGTTAGGATGAGATACCAAAGGCATCTTAATGGGCTTTCCATTGGCATCAAGCGGGCTGTTCCACTGAACTTCCTCGTATCCTTTGTCCAGAGCCGCACCGTAAGTGGCACCTACGTTTTCCTGAATCAACCCACCGAATGGATTGGTAAGCGGGTTGCCGCTGACAGAGGGCGGAATGGCCGAAAATTGGCCTGGGCCAAACTGCGTTTGCCATTTCAAAAATTTAAACGGTTTATCAAAAACCGTATTAGAGGTAATTGAAACAGTCATTTTTTTAGCCTTTGAGCCGCTTTTTGTCGTAATCAATACTACTCCGTGTCCTGCACGTGAGCCATATAGCGCGGCAGCACTTGGACCTTTCAGGATAGAAACGCTTTCAATGTCATCTGGGTTTAGGCTGGAAATGGAGTTGCCGAAATCGGCACGGTTATCGTTTCCTACCTGGCTGATGTTGTTCAGTGTATTGGCCAAAGGCACGCCATCGACAACAAAAAGCGGCTGATTATCGCTGCCCAGTGAAGTAGCTCCCCGAATTACCATACTTACTGAAGAACCTGTTCCACCGGTAGAGCTTACAGTAACACCGGCCACCTTACCTGACATAGCGTTCAGGACGTTTTCCTGCGCTACTCGGCTTAGTTCTTTTCCGTCAATTTTACCTACGGAATAACCCAGCGATTTTTCTTCCCGTTTGATACCCAAAGCCGTTACGACGACTTCTTTCAGGTTTTCTGCACCGGGAGTCATTGTCACATCAACTACGCTTCGGTTGCCAACCACTATTTCGTTGGGGTCGTAGCCCACAAAAGAAAAAACTAATGTTGAATTGGCACCGGTAACTTCAATGGAATATGCACCCAATGAATTGGTACTTGTTCCTTTTTGAGTGCCTTTCAGTATAATGTTTACCCCCGGCATCACTGTTCCATCTTCTTTGGAAGTAATTTTTCCTGTCACGGTTCGAGTTTGAGCCCATGTCATGGAGGCACATAAACCCATTGCCATAGTCAGAGAGACTAATCGCCTCAGCGTCTGTTTAAGAGTAGAGTTGTCATTCATAATTTGATTTGGTTAAGCAGTTATTTGGTAACATGGATACTGTCATTACCTAAAATAGGTTGACAGGTTTAGATAAAGATTCAATATAGTTAAAATTGTAATATACATTGATTTGGGTTTATATTTTTTGATTCATCACAAGTCCAAATAGGTAGTTTTGGTCTTTTGTCGAGATTTAGTTCATTGAAGTACTGTTCAAACGAGCAAGGAGTGATACCATCAAGAGCCGAGTGAGGTCGGTTGTTATTGTAGGTATGAACTGCCCTTTTTAGGTCTTTTTTTAATTGTTCAAAATTGGTAATATTCCAATGTCTAAGGTATTGGTTTTTAATTGTTCCATTGACCCTTTCGATGTGAGCATTTTCATAAACTTCATTACACAT